>Ga0169931_10003155_pt1 | contig 26378 bp, 1 predicted proteins | sample Kivu_15m_20L_FD_129675 | JGI IMG/M metagenome (GOLD analysis project Ga0169931, IMG submission 129675) | Freshwater microbial communities from Lake Kivu, Western Province, Rwanda to study Microbial Dark Matter (Phase II) - Kivu_15m_20L... | ecosystem: Environmental > Aquatic > Freshwater > Lake ...
TGCTAAGAGATAATTTGTAGTATTAGCAAACTTAGTATTATAATCAGTATTCAAGTAGTTACTGGTTGCTAAGAGATAATTTGTAGTATTAGCAAACTTAGTATTATAATCAGTATTCAAGTAATTACTGGTTGCTAAGAGATAATTAGTAGTATTAGCAAACTTATTATCATAGTCAGTATTCAAGTAGTTACTTGTTGCTAATAAGTAATTAGTAGTATTAGCAAACTTAGTATTATAATCAGTATTCAAGTAGTTACTTGTTGCTAAGAGATAATTAGTAGTATTAGCAAACTTGGTATTGTAATCTGTGTTCAAGTAATTACTTGTAGCTAAGAGATAATTAGTAGTATTAGCAAACTTAGTATTGTAATCTGTGTTCAAGTAATTACTTGTAGCTAAGAGATAATTAGTAGTATTAGCAAACTTTGTATCGTAATCTGTATTCAAGTAATTGCTTGTAGCTAATAAATAATTTGTGGTATTAGCAAATTTGTTATTATAATCAGTATTCAAGTAATTGCTTGTAGCTAATAAGTAATTTGTGGTATTAGCAAATTTGTTATTATAATCAGTATTCAAGTAATTGCTTGTTGCTAAGAGATAATTAGTAGTATTAGCAAACTTGGTATTATAATCTGTGTTCAAGTAATTACTGGTAGCTAAGAGATAATTAGTAGTATTAGCAAACTTAGTATTGTAATCTGTGTTCAAGTAATTACTTGTTGCTAATAAATAATTAGTAGTATTAGCAAACTTATTATTATAATCAGTATTCAAGTAATTACTTGTTGCTAATAAATAATTAGTAGTATTAGCAAACTTATTATTATAATCAGTATTCAAGTAATTACTTGTTGCTAATAAATAATTAGTAGTATTAGCAAACTTGGAATCATAATCAGTATTTAAGTAATTACTGGTTGTTAAGAGATAATTAGTAGTATTAGCAAACTTAGTATTGTAATCTGTATTCAAATAATTACTTGTTGCTAAGAGATAATTTGTAGTATTAGCAAACTTGGAATCATAATCAGTATTCAAATAATTACTTGTTGTCAGTAGATAATTTATAGTATAATTAATATTATTAATCAACTTTGTATCATAATCAATATTCAAATAATTACTTGTTGCTAAGAGATAATTAGTAGTATTAGCAAACTTGAAATCATAATCAGTATTCAAATAATTGCTTGTTGCTAAGAGGTAATTAGTAGTATTAGCAAACTTGGAATCATAATCAGTATTCAAATAATTGCTTGTTGCTAAGAGGTAATTTGTAGTATTAGCAAACTTAGTATTATAATCAGTTTTTAAGTAGTTACTAGTTGTTAATAAGTAATTTATAGTATAATTAATATTATTAATTAACTTAGTATCATAGTCAGTATTTAAGTAATTGCTTGTTGCTAAGAGGTAATTAGTAGTATTAGCAAACTTAGTATCATAGTCAGTATTTAAGTAATTGCTTGTTGCTAAGAGGTAATTAGTAGTATTAGCAAACTTAGTATTATAATCAGTATTCAAATAATTACTTGTTGCTAATAAATAATTAGTAGTATTAGCAAACTTAGTATTATAATCAGTATTCAAATAATTACTTGTTGCTAATAAATAATTAGTAGTATTAGCAAACTTAGTATCATAATTAGTATTCAAGTAATTGCTTGTTGCTAAAAGATAATTTGTAGTATTTGCAAACTTAGTATCATAATCAGTATTCAAGTAATTGCTTGTTGCTAGAAGATAATTTGTAGTATTAGCAAACTTATTATCATAATCAGTATTCAAATAATTACTGGTTGTTAAAATAAGATTAGTAGTATTAGTAAACTTACTATCAGAATCACTATTTTGATAATTGCTTGTATCTATAATATATTTTGTAATATTAGAAAACTTGTTATCATAATCAGTATTCAAGTAATTACTGGTTGCTAATAAATAATTAGTAGTATTAGCAAACTTGGTATCATAATCTATATTTAAATAATTACTTGTTGCTAATAAATAATTTGTAGTATTTGCAAACTTAGTATCATAATCAGTATTCAAGTAATTGCTTGTTGCTAAAAGATAATTTGTAGTATTAGCAAATTTAGCATCATAATCAGTATTTAAATAATTGCTTGTTGCCAAAAGATAATTTGTAGTATTAGCAAATTTAAAATCGTAATTAGTATTTAAATAATTACTTGTTGATAATAAGTAATTAGTAGTATTAGCAAATTTTGAATTGTAATCAGTATTCAAGTAATTACTGGTTGCTAATAAATAATTTGTAGTATTAGCAAACTTTGTATCATAGTCAGTATTCAAGTAATTGCTTGTTGCTAAGAGGTAATTAGTAGTATTAGCAAATTTAGTATTATAGTCAGTATTCAAATAGTTACTTGTAGATAATAAAAAGCTTGTAGTATTAGCAAATTTAGTATTATAGTCAGTATTTAAATAGTTACTAGTTGCTAAAAAATAATTTGAAGTTTCTCCAATTATATCTCTATCGTTTATAGTAAATTTGAAATCTTCATTTTGTTGTGATACTATATTTACATTACCTCTTACTTCGACTAAATTATTAGCAGAAGGTACTATACCACCTATTCCTACACTTCCATCTGTTAAAATAGTAAATACTTCCGATGTGCTATTAGAAGCATTAAATATACTATATGAAGAATTTAATTGTTTTACATTTAAAGCAGAACCAAGACCTTTATTCTCTACTTCAAGTTGTTCAGTAGTATAAATATCAGTATAAAGTATAGTTTTCTCACCATATATTATCAAGTTAGATGCAGTTAAATCACCTGTAATCTCTAAATCATTATGGTATTTATTATTAATAATAAACTTGTTAATAGTTCCATCAGCAATATTATCAGCGCTTAAATCTGTTATTCTCTTAGAAATTATATTACTAGTTGCTAAGAGGTAATTAGTAGTATTAGCAAACTTGGAATCATAATCAGTATTCAAGTAATTACTGGTTGCTAAGAGGTAATTAGTAGTATTAGCAAACTTGGTATTATAGTCAGTATTCAAGTAGTTACTGGTTGCTAAGAGGTAATTAGTAGTATTAGCAAACTTGGAATCATAATCAGTATTCAAGTAATTACTGGTTGCTAAGAGGTAATTAGTAGTATTAGCAAACTTGGTATTGTAATCAGTATTCAAGTAATTACTGGTTGCTAATAAGTAATTAGTAGTATTAGCAAATTTGGTATTGTAATCTGTGTTCAAATAATTACTGGTTGCCAATAAGTAGTTTGTGGTATTAGCAAACTTGGAATCATAGTCAGTATTTAAATAATTGCTTGTTGCTAATAAGTAGTTTGTGGTATTAGCAAACTTAGTATTATAATCAGTATTCAAGTAGTTACTGGTTGCTAAGAGATAATTTGTAGTATTAGCAAATTTGGTATTATAATCAGTATTCAAATAATTACTGGTTGCTAATAAGTAATTTGTAGTATTAGCAAACTTAGTATTATAATCAGTATTTAAATAATTACTTGTAGATAATAAGTAATTTGTGGTATTAGCAAATTTGGTATTGTAATCAGTGTTCAAGTAATTACTAGTTGCTAAGAGGTAATTAGTAGTATTAGCAAACTTAGTATTGTAATCAGTATTTAAATAATTGCTTGTTGCTAAGAGGTAATTAGTGGTATTAGCAAACTTAGTATTGTAATCAGTATTTAAATAATTGCTTGTTGCTAAGAGGTAATTAGTGGTATTAGCAAACTTAGTATTGTAATCAGTATTTAAATAATTGCTTGTTGCTAATAGATAATTTGTAGTATTAGCAAACTTATTATCATAATCAGTATTTAAGTAATTACTGGTTGCTAATAAATAATTAGTAGTATTAGCAAACTTGGAATCATAATCAGTATTTAAGTAATTACTGGTTGCTAAGAGGTAATTAGTAGTATTAGCAAATTTAGTATTGTAATCTGTGTTTAAGTAGTTACTTGTTGCTAAGAGGTAATTAGTAGTATTAGCAAATTTAATATTGTAATCTGTGTTTAAGTAGTTACTTGTTGTTAATAAGTAATTTGTAGTATTAACAAACTTATTGTCATAGTCAGTATTTAAATAATTACAGGTTGCTAATATAAGATTAGTAGTATTAGTAAACTTACTATCAGAATCTGTATTTTGATAATTACTTGTATCAATAATATATTTTGTAATATTTGCAAACTTAGTATCATAGTCAGTATTCAAGTAATTACTTGTTGATAATAAATAATTAGTAGTATTAGCAAACTTAGTATCATAATCAGTATTTAAATAATTACTGGTTGTTAATAAGTAATTTATAGTATAATTAATATTATTAATCAACTTAGTATCATAGTCAGTATTCAAGTAATTACTTGTTGCTAAGAGGTAATTAGTAGTATTAGCAAACTTATTATCATAGTCAGTATTCAAGTAATTACTTGTTGCTAAGAGGTAATTAGTAGTATTAGCAAACTTATTATCATAGTCAGTATTTAAGTAATTACTTGTTGATAAGAGGTAATTAGTAGTATTAGCAAACTTATTATCATAGTCAGTATTTAAGTAATTACTTGTCGCTAAGAGGTAATTAGTAGTATTAGCAAACTTAGTATCATAGTCAGTATTTAAGTAATTACTTGTTGCTATGAGGTAATTAGTAGTATTAGCAAACTTATTATTATAATCGGTATTCAAGTAGTTACTGGTTGCCAATAAGTAATTAGTAGTATTAGCAAACTTATTATTATAATCGGTATTCAAATAATTACTGGTTGCCAATAAGTAATTAGTAGTATTAGCAAACTTAGTATTATAATCGGTATTCAAATAATTACTGGTTGCCAATAAGTAATTAGTAGTATTAGCAAACTTAGTGTTATAGTCAGTATTTAAGTAGTTACTTGTTGATAATAAGTAATTTGTGGTATTAGCAAATTTAGTATTATAGTCAGTATTTAAGTAGTTACTTGTTGATAATAAGTAATTTGTGGTATTAGCAAATTTAGTATTATAGTCAGTATTTAAGTAGTTACTTGTTGATAAAAGAAGACTTGTAGTATTAGCAAATTTAGTATTGTAATCAGTATTTAAATAGTTGCTTGTTGCTAAAACATAATTTGAAGTTTCTCCAATTATATCTCGATCATTTATAGTAAATTTGAAATCTTCATTTTGAAGAGATACTATATTTACATTACCTCTTACTTCTACTAAATTGTTTGCTGAAGGTACTATCCCCCCTATCCCAACACTACCATTTGTTAAAATAGTGAATACTTCTGAAGTGCTATTAGAAGCATTAAATATACTATATGAAGAATTTAATTGTTTTACATTTAAAGCAGAACCTAGACCTTTATTCTCTACTTCAAGTTGTTCAGTAGTATAAATATCGGTATAAAGAATAGTTTTCTCTCCATATATTATTAAATTAGAGGCTTTTAGATCTCCAATAATTTCTAAATCATTTTGATATTTATTATTAATAATGAACTTATTAATAGTACCATCAGCAATATTATCAGCACTTAAATCTTTTATTCTCTTAGAAATTACATTACTTGTTGCTAAAAGGTAATTTGTAGTATTAGCAAACTTGGAATCATAGTCAGTATTCAAGTAATTACTTGTTGCTAATAAGTAATTTGTAGTATTAGCAAACTTAGTATTGTAATCAGTATTCAAGTAATTACTGGTTGCTAATAAGTAATTTGTAGTATTAGCAAATTTAGTATCGTAGTCAGTATTCAAGTAATTACTTGTTGCTAATAAGTAATTTGTAGTATTAGCAAACTTAGTATCATAATCAGTATTCAAGTAATTGCTTGTTGCTACTAAGTAATTAGTAGTATTAGCAAACTTAGTATCATAATCAGTATTTAAATAATTACTGGTTGCTAAAAGATAATTTGTTGTATTAGCAAATTTTATATTGTAATCTGTATTTAAATAATTACTTGTTGCTAATAGGTAATTTGTAGTATTAGCAAACTTAATATCATAATCAGTATTCAAGTAATTGCTTGTTGCTAATAGGTAATTTGTAGTATTAGCAAACTTAGTATTGTAATCTGTATTTAAATAATTACTTGTTGCTAATAGGTAATTTGTAGTATTAGCAAACTTAGTATTGTAATCTGTATTTAAATAATTGCTTGTTGCTAATAGGTAATTTGTAGTATTAGCAAACTTAGTATTGTAATCAGTATTTAAGTAATTACTTGTTGCTAACAAGTAATTTGTAGTATTAGCAAACTTGTTATTATAATCAGTATTCAAGTAATTACTTGTTGCTAACAAGTAATTTGTAGTATTAGCAAATTTAGTATTATAATCAGTGTTCAAGTAATTGCTTGTTGCTAAAAGGTAGTTTGTGGTATTAGCAAACTTAGTATCATAATCAGTATTTAAATAATTACTGGTTGCCAAGAGGTAGTTTGTGGTATTAGCAAACTTAGTATCATAATCAGTATTCAAGTAATTACTTGTTGCCAAGAGGTAGTTTGTGGTATTAGCAAACTTAGTATCATAATCAGTATTTAAATAATTACTTGTCGCTAATAAGTAATTTGTAGTATTAGCAAACTTGGTATTATAATCGGTATTTAAATAATTACTTGTTGCTAAAAGATAATTTGTTGTATTAGCAAACTTGGTATTATAATCAGTATTTAAATAATTACTTGTCGCTAATAAGTAATTTGTAGTATTAGCAAACTTGGTATTATAATCAGTATTTAAATAATTACTGGTTGCTAAAAGATAATTAGTAGTATTAGCAAATTTGTTATTATAATCAGTATTTAAGTAATTGCTTGTTGATAATAAATAATTTGTAGTATTAGCAAATTTATTATCATAATCAGTATTTAAGTAGTTACTGGTTGATAATAAATAATTTGTAGTATTAGCAAACTTGTTATTATAATCAGTATTTAAATAATTACTGGTAGATAATAGAAGACTTGTAGTATTAGCAAACTTGTTATTATAATCAGTATTTAAATAATTACTGGTAGATAATAGAAGACTCGTAGTATTAGCAAACTTATTATTATAATCTGTATTTAAGTAATTGCTCGTTGCTAAAACATAATTTGATGTTTCTCCAATTATATCTCGATCATTTATAGTAAATTTGAAATCTTCGTTTTGTTGTGATACTATATTTACATTACCTCTTACTTCTACTAAATTATTAGCAGAAGGTACTATACCACCTATACCAACGCTACCATCTGTTAAAATAGTAAATACTTCTGAAGTGCTATTAGAAGCATTAAATATGCTATATGATGAATTTAATTGTTTGACATTTAAAGCAGAACCAAGACCTTTATTCTCTACTTCAAGTTGTTCAGTAGTATAAATATCAGTGTAAAGAATAGTTTTTTCACCATATATTATTAAGTTTGATGCAGTTAAATCTCCGTTAATTTCTAAATCATTTTGATATTTATTATTAATAATAAACTTGTTAATAGTTCCATCCGCTATATTATCAGCACTTAAATCTGTTATTCTTTTCGATATTATATTACTTGTTTGAGATAAGTACGATGTTGTATTAGCAAACTTAGTATTGTAGTCAGTATTCAAGTAATTACTTGTTGCTAATAAGTAATTAGTAGTATTAGCAAATTTAGTATTGTAGTCAGTATTCAAGTAATTACTTGTTGCTAATAAGTAATTAGTAGTATTAGCAAACTTAGTATTGTATTCAGTATTTAAGTAGTTACTTGTTGATAATAGGTAATTAGTAGTATTAGCAAACTTAGTATTATAATCTGTTTTTATTAATTCATTTGATGTTAAAATATTAGTATATATATCTGTATTACCAGAACTTATATTTTGCCCTAATGTTTCTAATCTGTTATTAATAATATAATTAATATTACTATTTACTGAAAAAATATAATTACTTGTATCGGATATTATATCCCTTCCATTTTTAATAATTACGCCTCCAATATTTATATCATTTGCTACATTTATATTTCCATCTTTACTTGCTGATAATATATTATGATTGCTATTGCCAGAAGCACTTATTATATTGAATATTGAATTTGAACTTGACAATAACCAGCCACTATTTGAACCTTGTCCAAATATTCCTGAACCTGTTTTTAATTCTATATTTACACTACTATTTTCATTATCTCGAGGATCTTCTAATCGAAGAGAGACATTTGAATTTACCAAATGAATTCTCGCTTGTGGTTTTGAGATACCATAACCTATATTTAAGATATTCATATTATTTTGCATATTTGTATCTATATTATTGACAGATATATATATAATAAAAAAAAATTTTAAATTATTTATTAATAACTCATTACATATTTGATGTGTTAGATGTGTTTATAATAATATTAAATACATCATTTAGCTATATTCGAAGTATCTATAGATATATTTGATGTGTCAATTATGATTATATTTGAAGTATCTATAGATATATTCGAAGTATCTATAGTTATATTTGATGTTTCAATTGTGATTATATTCGAAGTATCTATAGTTATATTTGATGTATCTATATCTATATTTGATGTTTCAATTGTGATTATATTTGATGTATCTATATCTATATTTGATGTGTCAATTGTGATTATATTTGATGTATCTATATCTATATTTGATGTGTCAATTGTCATTATATTCGAAGTATCTATTGCTATATTTGAAGTATCTATAGATATATTCGAAGTATCTATAGTTATATTTAATGTATCTATTGCTATATTTGATGTGTCAATTGTGATTATATTAGATGAATTTGCTAAAATTAAATTAAATGGAGCATCATTATATTCTGTAATATTATTAATATTGTTTAATTCTTCTAATGAAATATTTGTAATAGGTGTTGAAATAATATTCACATTATCTTTAATATCTTCAATGTTAGGTTCATGTTCTCTTGTAATATTTTCTATATTTTTTCCTATATTTTCTACTTTATTTATTAATTCTTTTACAGCACCAAATAAGGTATAATCTATTTGTGTTGTATTTAATGTTAATAAATCAGGTATTAAGTTATTTTTATCAATTATTTTATTTGTCTCAACTGCTTTCGGATATATTTTTTGAACTTCTTGTGCTATAAATCCTAATTGATTTTTATCATTTGTTTTAACATTATTATTATTTAAATTAAATCTATATAATTCAATATTTTTCACATTTTCTAAACATTTTTTGTAAGAAGCTTTAACAATATTTTCTTTTATTCTTCTATCTGATACAGTAGTCCATTTTGTTTTTGTACTTGAAGTATATGCTGTAGCTGATGTATATATATATCCATCAACATGTAAAGAATATTCTGGTAATTTAGTTCCAATACCTACATTTCCCATATGATAAACATTTATATTAGATGAATTATATATCCATTGTGCACCTATAGAGTCTTTAACAGGATTTAATAATTGATATCTTAATTCTAAAGAAGACGCAGGCATTTCATATCCATAAATATACCATTCATCAAAATTTAATAGATTTCTATTACCTGTTGTAGCATTTACTACAAGTCCATAGTAAGAATAATATCCATTTAATAAGATATTTGTTTCATTGTAATAAAGATTTAGATAAGTTATATCAGTTCTATTTATTAATTGTACCCATGTATAACCATTATTTGAACCATATATTCTAAAATTACGAGGAGAACCATTAGTAACATCTGGACGTTGTTTAAACATATATCTAGTCATTCTAATCGCAACTGGAAGTTGAATAGTAACCCAATCTCCAGAATATCCTCCTAATGAATCAGTACCAATATATATACCTGTTGTTGAATCGTATTTAGTTACTTCTTCCCAATGCCCACCTGTTGTATTATTTTCATTAAATAATTGAAATGGTTCAGTTGTATCTCTAAATGTTGAATATTTTACATTATATAATCCATTTCCATAAGATTGTCCTGATATAAACATACTTGAAGTTGTAAAATTTCTTAGAGGAGGATACATTCTTTCTTCTGGAATATTATATGTAAATGTATTTGGTTTTTGTAAATATTGTCCTTCTTTTGGAGTTATAGATGAAGAGAATGTACCAATATTAATATTATATTTACCTTGAACTAATGAAAACGCACCTGTATTATTTACATCAACTAAAGTTTTAATAGGAAAATTAATTTCATAATTTTGTGGAGGATGTGTTTCAGTTGTCATACCTGTATTACCTGTATTTCTTACTAATATACATAATCCACCATCTTTTGCAATTGCTGGATAAGACCAATGCGTACTTGTATATGAGTTTTCGCCATAAAGTATCAAATCCCCTCCAGCTTCCGGATTATTCACTGGTGCTGTGCTATGCGATCTTAATCCTATCCACGGGTCTTCACCAACATTTGCTCTATTATACCATGTTACTGAATAAGGATTTGGAGATATTGATGATCTTAATATAATTCGTGATGCTCCATCATAATTAGTTCCAATCGCTTGTTCTCTTGTTACGTGTAACCAGTATTTCATATTAAATGTAGCAAATACAAATTCATCATAATTTCCAAAAGGAATAGTCCAAAAATTTGTATAATCATATGATGTTCCTACAGATGTTGTTCCTGCTAAATTATCATTAATAGGATACCAAGATGTAGATGTCGGTGGTAAATATCTAACAATTTTCCATTTACCACCTCCAGTATAATATTGAGCCATGTATTCATTATATGTTGTTTTATCAAATAAATAATTAAAATTTATTTTTTTATGTGTAATACCATCTAAGGAACTTATATTAATATTTCCCTTTATTTTAATAATTACTATACCGCTACCACCTTTTGTTCCTGCTGTTCTTTCCCAATCACCACCTCCACCACCACCTCCTAAACCATTTATACCATCAGTTCCGTTTTCATTATTAGCTCTAGAACCGAACCCTCCGCCACCAAATACTGTTATTTTATTTGTTAAATCTGCATCTTTATTAGTATTTACTCCTGCTGTTCCACCACCAGCATAGTAAATTAATGTTCCTGTAATATTATTAGCTATACCTATTCCTCCTTGTCCTCCTCTATAATATGCTGTAGTTGTGGGTTGCGATGAAAGTCCTGAAACAAGTTCCGCATTATTTCCAATAGCACCAGCACCTCCTCCACCTCCTCCACTTCCAGAAGAATTTACCAACGCTCTACCTCCTCTATTACCTTGTGTTGATGTATATGTTTGTTCTGTTGTAAAATCATGCCCATTTCCACCATATGAACCAACTTGACCAGCTGTATGTGCTGGTGCAATAACAGCATTTCCACCTCCGCCTCCTCCACCATAAGCTATATAATTTATATAACCTCCTATTAAACTTGAATTAAAACCTTGATTTGCGCTTGTCGAAAGAGTAGCACCAGTACCGCCATTTCCTACTCTAATAGTATATGTACCACAATTTAAAAATATATTAGATAAATATACGTATCCTCCAGCACCTCCACCTCCAGCACTTCCACCACCACCACCGCCAACTATTAATATATCACATAACGTATCTTGTTCAAAAACTTGCATATATGTTTCAGTATTTGAACCATTATTATTAAATGTCAATAAATTTTGCACTATTGGTGAATTTATATAATACTTAATTTTAATTATTACTATACCTGAACCGCCATTACCACCTAAAGTAGAAACTGGATCACGAATAGCACCACCACCACCACCAGTACCACTTATACCATTAATGCCTCTTCCTATACCATCACCATTACCTCCACCACCAAATAAAGTTGACCCTCCATTACCATATCCTTCATTAGCACCATCACCGCCACTACCTCCTCCTCCAGCAAACCACCCGTTATCTCCAATAGAAGATGAAAATTGTTGACTAAAAACATAAGTACCAACTCTATCAATACCAAGACCGCCATTTTGTCCTGTAGTATTACTTGACGAAGTACCACCAACACCACCAGCACCACCACCTCCACCACCAGGATAAGAATTACTATCTCCACCACCATGGCCACCATTTTCACCAAATTGGTTTAATATTGTTGGTGTAGTTATACCAATTTGAGATTGTGATTTTTGTGTTTGTACTCCATTTACTGAATGCCAACCACCACCACCACCACTACCTCCATTTGTCGCTATAATCGATTGGAATGCACCACCTCCCCCTCCGCCTCCTCCGCCATTTGCTGTAATTATTACTGAATTATCTGATTTTACAAATGTTGAATTATTACCAGCATTACCATTACCACCAACATTTATAGGACCATTTCCACCATTACCACCTTTTCCAACATTTATAGTATATCTGCCATTTACTTGTAAATTTTGAACTAAAACCAAACCACCAGCACCTCCTCCTCCTGCATTTTGTTGTCCGCCTCCACCACCACCTCCTACTAATAATATATCGCATACTGCATCTTGTTGAAATGTATATTGATATGTTGTTTGATTTTCATTTCCTCCACTATGAGGAAATTGTAATAAATTATTATCAATTAAATTTGCTATTAGTGTTCTATCATATAATCCAAATATATTCCACTCTGAAAATGTAAGATATGTATAATTGCCTATTAAATTATATGTTACCATCGCAAAATATCTATATGATGCTGTATTTGCCGAGAAATTACCAAAATTAGTGTATTGATTATAATTATATGTTAATTGTGATGTTTGAGAATGTATTTCAATCCATGATGAATGGTTATTATCATTCCAACAAGCATTATTATTTGAAGCATATATTTTAAATGCATTTGGCATAGCATTTAAAAAGTTTAAACTAGAATAAGCTGCATTATCGCGAGGTGCAATTCTCATACTATTTAAAACTATTGACCTACCTAAATCAATATATATAACAAGACCATTAGCACCTTTAAATGACGTTGAACCTGTATAATTAAATGGAGATGAACCACTAAATAGTTGTGCACTATGATAATGATCAGGAGATACTATTAAATTATTAAATAAATAACATGTATTTCGTGAGTCAAAAATATTATCACTTGTTTTACATATAACATTATAGCCATTATCAATCCAACTATCAGAATTTGTAGATGGTGTTTCTGGATATTTTTTAGATAATATTTGTGCTGTTAGAATTTGTGATGTTACATCTATAATTGTTATTTTATAACGAATTATAACAACACCTGAACCGCCATTACCTCCTTTTGTAGTTACTCCATTACTCATTCCAGCACCTCCACCACCTCCTCCTGTAGATGAAGTACCATTACCGCCATTAGTATTTACATTAGAACCATTTCCAGCACCAGAAGAACCACCAATCCCAAATACTTGATTATAACTAGAAACACCACTTCCATTACTACCTCCACCACCTCCTCCAGAACCATATGTAACTCGTACCCCTGTAATTGAATTAGATAGACCTAGTCCTCCATTACCAGCATTTGTTGAACTTGCATTAGTTCCTATATTAATAAATCCTCCGCCGCCTCCTGCTGCCCCTCCTTCATATCCAATACCTCCATTTTGTCCTTGTCCAATTGTACTAGTGCCACCACTACCAGCGCCTCCAAAATGTGAACCTCCGCCGCCTGAACCTCCAGATATACCTTCTCTAATACCACCTGTAGCACAACTACCACCAGCACCTCCGCCAATAGCAGTCAAAGTTGTAAAATTAGTACCACTAATAGATGAGTTTCCACCATTTGTACCTCTTGTTCCAGAACCACCTGTAGTTCCTGATGTACTACCTATTCCACCATTACCTACCATTATAATGTAGTTTCCATTTAAAGTTACATTTTCTGAGAAAATTACACCACCACCACCTCCACCTCCACCTCTATCATTACCACCAGCACCACCGCCAGCAACTATCAAAATATCACATAATACATTTTGTTGAATATTTAATGAATATGTTGTTTGATTTTCACTTCCTCCACTATGAGTAAATGTCAATAAATTATCATTTAAACTAGTTACATAAGGTTCTGTTATTATGTTACTTGTAGCAATAGTAGTATTATAATTTAAATCAATATTCGTATTTTCGAATAATTTATTATATAATATATCATTATTTGAAGAAGTAGTTGTAGTTGCTGTATTAATATAAGCATATGATCGTGTTATTTGTTTTATTATTACTATGCCCGAACCCCCTTTTTTACCTTGCGTTGATTGATTTCCATTTGCTGCACCACCACCTCCTCCTGTTCCATTTACACCTTCTTGATTTGAACTACCACCATTTCCACCCCCCCCTGTTCCACCGGTACCACCTGTTCCTTGTCCTCCACCTCCACCACCTCCACCAGCAAACCATCCACTTACTCCATATGATATTCCAAAATAAGAAGTCATATTTCTCCCTATTCCACCATTACCACCCTGTGATGCTGAAACACTATTTTGTCCAGCACCACCAGCACCTCCACCTCCTCCTCCTGTTCTGTTGCTACCACCGGGATGGTTCCCATCACCTCCTTTAAATCCTTGCCCAGGAGTACCAGCACCTCCTGTTCTATTACCTGACATATCATTACCTGTTCCTCCGCCAGAACCACCTGTACGCCCATTAGAACCTCCGCTATTAGCACCAGCACCTCCTCCAATTGCTGTATAGCTTCCAAAACTTGAATTTTTACCATCTTCAGCAAATGTATTTTGATTAATTGTTGTTCCACCTGCTCCTCCTCTTCCTACTTTAATAGTATATATTCCTGCTGATATTATAATATTTTCTAATAATATTAGACCTCCAGCACCTCCGCCAGCACCGGAATTCATACCGCCGCCACCACCTCCAGCAACTATTAATATATCACATATAGTAGCTTTATCAAATACCTGAGTATATGTTACAGTATCATTTGCTGTTGTATTTGTAAAAGTTAATATAGAATTTATAGATGTTGGTAAATTAACAATATTATAATTACCTCTAAGTATAACGCTTTTATTTTCTTTATTAACATCTATTGTTGTATTTACAGGAAAATTTATATTATATCTATTTACAATATTCGCATTTGATAATGTAATAATTAAATTTGCTCCTAATTCTGCAATTCCCTCTTCAACTCTCAATATATCACCAGGGACATATTTTTGCGTATATGTTTTAGTTTGATTTGCTGAACATGAACTTTTAATTACACCATTAATATATAAATTAACTGTTCCTGAAGTATGACCATTATTATAAGTAACTGTTACTGTATCATATAGATAATTAGTCAAAGGCAAATGTATAAATCCTAATTTTTCATTACCCCACCATATCTCATCATTTTGAAAAGTATTAAATGATGTTGTAGCACCTATACTTTTTGCATATTCTCTCCAATCTGTTAAATTATTAAATGGAGTAAAATCATATACTATAGTATCAGGAATATAATTAAAATTTAATTTTTTTTGATTATTTAAATCAATACCTGTATTATATTTCCTATATCTTAAAATTACTGTACCCGAACCACTAGTTCCGCTAGAATAAGCGCCACCTCCTCTATCTTTATCGGCATGAATTTGTACACCTAAATGTACATTATTGTTAGTTGATTCAATTCCAATTAATTCAGCATTTCCTCCTCCTCCTGTAGCATATCCATATAATGTATTTTTAATTTCTGGGTTCCATCTTGAACCAGCACCTCCTCCTCCATATTCCATATTTGTTATCGCAGAAATAACTCCTCTTCCTCCATTTCCTAAAAATGCTACTGATCCTATCAAATAAGAGTTTCCACCATTTCCTCCTAAACTTGCTGGAGAAGCACCCCCGCCAGCACCTCCAGTAACAGCATTATTATCTGTATTAATTCCGCCAGCACCAGATAAAGAGGTGTTCATAGAATATGGTAATCCATTGAAACGAACACCGCCACCACCACCTTGAGATATTTGAGATATATTTGTTAATGGATTTACATATGTTTCTGTAGGAGGTGTAGGGGCAGAATTACTATTATATTGTCCTCCACCTCCTCCTCCGGCGGCTTTTATATTAATATTATTTCCTATAAAACTACTAGTTATTCCATTCGATCCATTTAATCCGTTATTACCTACAGAAGTTGCTCCACCTCTTCCAACATTTATTACATAATTTCCAGCAGGAACATTAACGTTTAAGAATTCTACAACGGAACCTCCGCCGCCTGAACCACCTGCACCACCTCCACCACCTCCTCCTCCTACAACTAAAATATCACATATAGTATTTTCTGCGAATGACTTGTAATATTTAGTAGTATCTAAAGTACCTGTATAAGTGTAATTTTCATAAACATAACTATTATAAAAATTATCATTATTAACAAATGGTTCTAATAATAAATTACTTATTGGATTATATATATTATATTTTATTTGCATAGTAGAAGTTGGAAATTTTGTTATTATACCAAGTTTTTGATTTTCTTTTGGAATTATTTGCGAATATAAAGAAGTTAAATTTATGTCATATTTACCTTTAAAAATATAATTCGCATTATCATTAATATTTGCTATTGTATCTACAGGAAAATTTATAGTATAAGTATTAATATTATTAACATAAGGAATATGATATAACATTGATACTTCTGTTAGTGATAATACCTTGTCATATATTCTAAAGTCATCTACATAAGAAAAGGTTTGTGTAGTTTGAATACTTCCTAAGATATAACTAAAATTATAATAACTTGTAATATTTGGGATTTTTGCTGTGATATTAATATTTTGATTGACATTATCAACGTAACATGTCCATACCCCTGTAGAACTAATACTCCAAACTATATGATGCCAAGCATTATTAATTGTTCCACTTCCAACACTTGCTAAATAATAATAATCTGTTGGTCTTGCGATATAATCTTTCATTATTAAACTTATTTGATTATTAGCACCATCTCTTGCTATTCCAAATCTTCTTGTATTATTTGTATCGGTTGCTGTTTCAGAAAACTCAAATATACTTGCCCATGTACCACTAGAAGTACTCATATTATACCATAAACTGAATGTTATGCCATTTGTATTATTTATAGTGTATAATTGATCGGTAAGACTTGTTGGAAATTGTATTCTTGCTTCTACTCCTTGTTCATAAGCAGATTTTCCAAATATTTTTTGATTAGAACTAAAAATAGGTGTAGAACCTGATGGTACTATTAAATTGTGTTTCGTAATTGTTGGATTGCTATCTAAATATCCTTCATTACTACCTTCATCGTCAAATTTATACCACGCTTTTAAATTTTCATTATCAGCAGGTATTTTAGGATATTCTGGAGAATTTATATTATATAATGTGGTAATTTCTGCTGTTGTTAATACACCTTTATATATACGAAAGTCGTCTATATATCCATTATTATGCCCTACATGAGAACCTCCAAAAAATTCATTTGTAGTATATGAATAATTGGGTATAATACCTGAAGTGCTTTGGTTAACATCTTCATAAGTTTGTAATACATTATCAATATATATAGCCCATACACCAGTAGTAGTAATAGTCCATACAAAATGATGCCATTCTCTATCTAATTTTCCTTTTCCAACATATCCATATGGGTTTGTTGCACCATCTTGCATACCTACAAATAATCTATTAGATGATGAAATCCATGTAGTGGGGTCATTTGAAGAAGTTAAAATAGCAGACGTTGGTTGTTGCCCTATTATAATTCCTCGCTTATTAGCATCAGTTCCTACCATAAAACATAATATGTCTGCCCAATTATCTTTTTGATTTGTTATAGATAAATTAAACCAGAATGATAAAGAAATTCCTGTAGCTACATTTATTGCTCTTAATTGACTGCCAACTTCGTTTGGAATAACTAATGTAGAACCATTTGAACCATTTTCGAATGCCGCTCTTCCTAATACATATTTAATACTAGAAAATATAGGAATATTTCCAGATTTAGCTGTTAAATTATATCCATTTCCTGAACTATCAAGATAGCCTTCGCCATTTCCTAATTCATCAAATTTATAATGTATTAATAAACTTTTATCAACAAAAGGATAACTCGGAACATAATTAAAAGTTAATAATTCTTGAGATACAGGATTTCCAATACTTGTTGCCGCACCCACATTAGATTTTATTCTTATTATTACTACACCAGCAAAACCATTACCACCATTTGTCCAATTACCACCACCACCGCCACCACCACCACCATAAAATGTAGCATTAGTTCCTGCTGCACCTTCAAAACCAGAACCTCCACCTCCTAATCCACCAGAACTTCCACCAGGACCATGTCCCCCGCCACCTCCTCCAGCATAGTATAAATTAGTTCCTGTAATGTTTACTTGTGTTCCAATTCCACCATTTCCACCATTCGTACCACCATTACTTCCAGGTCCTCCTGAACCACCTCCGCCACCTCCACCTTGTGTTGCTGAACCTAAACCTCCTAAATATCCTTGACCGGGAGTATTTACATTAGAATTCTCTCTTGATTGGTCGCTTGTTCCCAAACCTCCAGTACTTCCATATGGACCTAAATTAATTGGTTCAACGTCGCTTGGATGTCCATAACCTCCGCCACCTCCTCCATATGCTATATAGTTTGCATTAGTTCCAACAATAGAGGAATTACCTCCCTTATCTCCTACAATTCCTACTAAACTTCCTGATGTCCCGCCTAAACCACCTTTACCAACTCTAATATTATAATTTCCAGATAAAATAATATTTTGAATATATATTAAACCACCAGCACCACCACCACCAGCATCTGTTTTGCCACCTCCGCCACCACCTCCTACTATTAATATATCACAAAGTGTATTTTGCTCAAATGATATAGAATGAGATGTTTGATTTTCTGTTCCTCCGCTATGTACAAATGTTTTTATATCATATGATTCTTTTCCGTAAATATACCATTCACCTATTGTTAACCATCCAGCAAGACCCATATTCCTATTAATGACTAAAGCAAGGTATCTATAATAGTTAGAAGTTGATACTTTTTCTTCGTATTTACTTGACACATAATCAGCAACTACTAATGGATTTGATTTATTAACTAATTCAACCCAATTTATATTATCATTAGAACCAAATATTTTATATACTGCTGGAGCTCTGTTAGTACCTCCTATATTACCTGCTTCAATAATATATCTTGTTAAATTAATTGGTACTGGTAATTGAACTTTAACCCATTCTCCACTATACCCTGCTAAACTAAATGTTCCTGTATATGTACCTGAAGGAGTACCTGTGTAAAAACCTGACGCTGTTTGTGTCCATCCTTGATTTGTTCCATTAAATATATTAAATTTACTTTCAGTAGTAGAATTAAATTCAGAAGAAGATGTAATAATATATGTTCCATTGCCATATGATTGTCCAGATACAGTTGTTGTAGCAGCAGTAAAGTTTCTAACTGGAGGGTACATTCTTTCGATTGTTGTAATTCCTGGAGTTACTACAGGTTCTATAATGTTTGTAAATTCATCTCCATATAAATACCATTCGTCAAAATTTAATATACGACTACTTAATGTAGAACCTACAACTAAAACAAAAAATATATATTGAGAATATATATTAAAAGCTATTTCTGTATATAAACCATTTATATAAGTAATATTTGAAGATGTTTTATCTATTAATAATACCCAATCAATATCATTATTACTTCCATATATTCTAAATTTACCAGGAGAATTAGAAGAAAACCCTAATCGTTGTTTAATACTATATTTTGTTAATTTTATTGCGATTGGTAATTTAATTTTTAACCATTCACCATAATACAAACCATTATCAAAACTTTCAATTATTTTATTAGTAGGTACATAATTAAAAGATGTATCGTAATTAGTAATTGCCCAATTTCCGCCAATAGTATTACTTTCATTAAAGCAAAAACAAGGTAATGTATAATCTGCTGGTATAATTTGTAATTGACCTGTATGAAATATTGAAGAACCAGTAACTACATATGTTCCATTTCCGTATGATTGTCCGCTAACTATAGTAGTTGTTGAAGTAAAATTACGAGCAAGAAGTGGTGGATACATTCGTTCATTAGCATATCTATTAGTCTCCTTGATATTTGAATATTTTATTGTAATAAAATTTTTATTTTTACTATTATAAATAATATTATTATTAACATTGTTAATAATATTGCTAGTATTAAAAATACTATTAATAGTAGCAATAGTATTAGTATTTTCAATAATATTATTAGTATTTTTTCTAACTAATGCTGATGTATTAGATAAAGATATTATATATTCATTATCTGCTGTTAAAATTTTATCTTCATTAATTTCTATTTGTGTTCCAGGTTCAAATGTAACAAAATGAGTATTTAAATATGTTTCAATAACTTCGAAATATATTTTTGCATAATCACTAGTGCTATCATCACCCCAACTTGGATATCCGAATGTTTCTGTATGCGATTTGCCTCTTACATGTGAAGCATTATTTCCTATTTGAACCCAATCTTTACTATTAGCATATGCTAAATTAATAACTGGTGTCCAATAATCAAGATTATTCCATTGAGTAAATACGTTTGGATAATTAGTTATATATTCTCTTAATTCTATTATTGTAGGAATTCTTCTACTATTTGCTATAGCTTCGTCGTAAGCTTCTTGCCACGAATAAGGACTTTCGTCTGTTCTGTAAGAAAATGTCAATAATTTAGGTGTTGTCGTGTCAAATACATCAAAATATATTTTTGAATAATCACTTGTACTATTATCTCCCCAACCTGGATATCCTAATGTTTCTGTATGCGATTTGCCTCTTACATGTGAAGCATTATTTCCTATTTGAACCCAGTCTTTACCATTTGAATATAAAGGGTTAATAACTGGTGTCCAATAATCAAGATTATTCCATTGTGTAAAAACAGAAGGATAATTTGTAATATACATTTTTAATTCATTAATTGTTGGTAAGCGTCTTTTAATACTTATTGCTTCATTACAAGCTTCTTGCCACGAATAAGGACTTTCGTCTGTTCTATAATTGAATGTCAATTTGTTATAAGGTATTGTAGCAGGTATATCATTATCATATTTAACATATACTCCGCCAGTTACTGGAAGAAATATATATCCTCCCGTATGAGTATTTTGGTCAGCATATACTTGAGTACCTATATTAAGCCAAACACCATCAGTAGTAATATATTTCATTGAAATATTAGGATCTGGTAAATCACCAAATGTCGATGTACGATTATATATAAATTGATCATAGTCTGGTCCGTTATAATTTGTAGAATTTTTAGCAGCAAAACCATATGGTCTCATAGTTGTTTTATAAGCATGAATATATGCTGAATGATAATTATAAGTTGATGAAAAATTACTTGATCTTTTCAATTCACTTGCTTCAAATACCATCCACAAATCTTTATAGTTGGAATTTATCTGACTAACATGAAGTATAAATAAATAAAATTTAACATTTGGTTCATTAAATTCAATTGCCCATTCATTATTATTGTCATTAGGATTTCCTATTGTAAATGTACCAGATATACTTGTGCTATTAAAAGTATTTCCTGAATAAGAATCAATTTTAGTTGCAGGTTTGTGTTTAATTTTAACCCAATTGTCCATTCCTGTCAAATAATTAATATATGCGTTTTCATTATTTGTAAAATTTAATGTTTTATGGATCAATGAATTTCTATCTTGTATTGAACAATTTAAAACAGAATTATTTATAAATGTTTTCATCTTAATAATAACAATACCTGAACCTCCATTTCCTCCATTTGCATCTGCACCTGTTGTTCCTCCGGCACCTCCACCACCTCCTAAACCATTTGTTCCATCTATACCATTTACACCTCCTGTTCTTCCTGCTCCTCCACCACCTAAACCACCACTTCCATTTGTTGTACCTGTATTATTATCATCTGAAATACCTCCGCCGCCTCCAGCATAATATGTATTAGTACCAGTTATATTAATTATTAATCCATTTCCTCCATCTCCTCCTTTTGTACTTGTTCCATTTCCACCAATATTTCCTGCTCCTCCACCACCACCTGAACTAAAAAAAGAACCATCTAAATAATCACCTCCGTTATTTCCATAACCATTAGTTGATGATATACCAGTAGTTGCTGTTTTTTGAGTTGCCGATGATCCTGATGGTTTCCATCTTGTACCTCCTGCTCCTGAACCTCCTGTTCTATTATTTAAACCATAATATGCTGGCGATTGTCCTTGACCTGTAGCACCACCAATAGCCGTAATGATATTTGTAGAACCTAAATTAATAGTACTATTTTTTCCATCTTCTGTAGATTGAACATGTTGTTGTGTTTGACCTATACCTCCTTTACCAACAGATATAGTGTAAATTCCTGCCATTAAAGTATAATTTGTTATATAAACTAACCCTCCGGCACCTCCACCACCACCAATTGATTTGCCACCTCCACCACCACCAGCTACGACTAAGATATCGCATAGTGTATTTTTTTCAATTGATAAATTATATATTGATTGATTTTCAGCACCTCCGCTATGAGTAAAGGTTCTAATTTCTTCTTTACATATAATTGTTCTTAATCTAACTATTACTATCCCAGAACCACCTACACCTCCTAATCTATTAGGATATCCACCAGCACCTCCACCTCCACCTGTACCATTCATACCTGCTTCACCATTAATATTTGTATTAGCATTACCTCCTCCACCTATACCACCAATTCCTGGTATATCACTTGAGGTTGAAAGACCCGAACCTCCACCACCACCTCCAAACCAACCATTATTACCTATGTTTGTTCCAAACAAATTACCAAAATATAAACCTATACCTCCATCGCCACCTTTACCCGTATATGTAGCATTATTTATATTTTGAATTGCGTCTTGACCTAACCCCCCAGCACCACCACCACCACCTCCTACCAATCCAGTTAAAATAATATTATTATCTCCTCCTGTATAATTTTGCCATCCTCTACCTCCTTTATATGCCGAACCTCCTTGAATTGATGGATTTGTTTGGTTTATCATTTCGTTTGCATTATTATATCCAATATAACTACTATTATTATTCCACCCCATTCCTCCACCTCCTGAACCAAATCTATTTGTTGTAATATTGAAATCAGATTTAGTAGTGCTAAATCCTGCTCCACCACTTCCTCCGTAAGCAATATAGTTACCAAACTCACTATCTATACCATTATTTGCTATAACATTTGTAGTACCATCTGCTGATGTACCAGTAATAGTTCCCCCTTTTCCTACTTTAATAGTATAAGTACCTGAAACTAATTTTTGATTTGTTAAACACATTATACCTCCAGCACCACCTCCTCCTCCTTGACGACCTCCTCCTGCTCCTCCACCGCCAACTATCAATATATCACAAATTGTATTTTGACCAACTGTTATATTATAAGTTGATTGATTTTCAGCACCTCCACTATGAGAATATGCTCTTATTTCCTCTATATTTACAATTGTTTTAAACTTTATTATTACAATACCTGAACCACCTACACCTCCTAATTGATTAGCATATCCACCACCACCACCACCCCCTCCTGTACCATTAGTACCTGCTAAACCTGTTCCTGATGAATTGCCGGAGCCGCCTCCTCCTAATCCGCCATTATTTCCAGAACCTGCTATATCACCAGATATAGATGCTCCAGCACCTCCACCACCACCAGCAAACCATCCATTACTTCCAACATTTTTTCCAAAAACAAAACTATAATCTAAACCTAAACCTCCATTACCTGCTTTACCTGTATATGAAGTATTATCATTTGGTGTTGCATCTTGCCCTATACCTCCAGCACCTCCTCCACCACCACCTAAAAAACCTGTTAATAGAGAATTACTATCTCCTCCAACTGGATCTTGATATCCTCTCCCACCTTTATTTGATATACCTCCTTGAATTGATGGATTTGTTTGGTTTGTCCTTTCATTAGCATTATTATATCCTGTATAACTACTATTATTATTCCACCCCATTCCTCCACCCCCTGAACCAAATCTATTTGTTGTGATATTGAAATCGGGTTCGATAACACTATAACCTGCCCCACCACTGCCACCATAAGCAATATATAGGTCTAATTCACTATCTATACCATTATTTGCTGTAGAATCACCTGCTATATTTCCTCCTCTTCCTACTTTAATAGCATGTGTTCCTTTTGTTAATGTTAGATTAGATAAAAACATTAAACCACCAGCACCACCTCCTCCTCCTTGTCTTCCACCACCTGCTCCGCCACCTCCTACTATCAATATATCACAAGCAACATCTTGCTCGATATTAATACTATATGTTGTTTGATTTTCAGTACCTCCACTATGCGTAAATGTTCGTATTTCTTCTGGTTTAAAGGTAAAATCTTCAAAAATAATATTTGTATTCATAGGCTCATATGATAAGGGCTGCTTAATAATTTCATTCATTCCAATTGGAACGTTTATGATATTTCCTGAATTATTTGTAGTATCGGGAATATATATTTCTGATTTTACGGTTTGAATATCAAAATTACTTGTAGAATAATTAATATTTATATTTGAGCCATCTAATATAACTGGCATTGTATAATGTTATTAAATATCTATATATATTCTGTATAAATAAGAATAAATAAAATACATAAAAATAAATACATTAATTTACGCATATACTTGCGTTACTTGCGTTACTTGCGTTACTTGCGTTACTTGCGTTACTAGCTTTTAAGAGCATTAATTTCATCTTGCATATTTTCAATTTTCATAGTTAATTCTTGAATAGATTTTGTTAATAATGGTATTATTGATATGTAATTTATACTATATAAATCGCTATTATTAACAGGTTCATTTACTATATATGGGAATATTTCTTTAAGTTCTTGAGCTATGAACCCATATGTTTTTTTATCATCATTATTTTGGTTCAATGTTAAATAAGAAACTGGATTTAGTCTGTTAATATTATCCAAAGCATTATCTATGTTTTCTATATTCTTTTTAGTTCTATAATCACTTGTATGTGTTATATTTGTAGATCTTATTAATCCATCAACATCTAATCTAAATAATGTATTTTGAACAGGAGTAATACCTATACCTACATTATTGTGAGCTATAGTTATTGTTGCGTCTGTCGGAGTATATGATATTCCGTTATTCCATATTTCACTTGCTGTCCAACTTGAAGAAGTTAAAGGATAATTTGATGTATACGAACTATTTATAGTTGCTGGTCTATTTAAATATAATCTACCAAAGGTATTATTTAATTTAGATTTCCAGTATGCTGTATAATAAACTATCTCAGTACTATTTGGTAAATCTTCATAAGAACCTGTTACATTTATTATAGAATGTGAATATAAACTACTATCAGCACCCATATTATGTGAGATCCAACAAGGCGAACCTTCTAATCCTTGAGAATTAGAACCATTAGCATTTTCTACTAAAGTCCAGTTGCCAGTACTTCCTATTTTTCTATATAATTGTATTCCCCACCATTTGGAATTCTCAGCGTAATCCATACCAATATGACAAGACATATTTACAAGTATTTTTGAAGAAACATGTGATGGTTTTATACTAACAATAAATCCAGTATTTATGTCATTATCTATAGCAATCCACCCTGTAGTATTATCACTTTTTGTTTTAGTTTCTCTATATGTTTTATGTATAGTTTGAACTATCATACCTTGGGTAAATTCTAAAACAAATGGTTTACCATTAATTCTATAATTAGATGCATTTAATGTACCATATACATCTAAAGTATGATTTGGTTTTGTACCAACACCTATATTTCCATCAGTACCATTAATTAGTAATCTGTCTTTTATTAAATTATTACTTCCGGAAGAAATTATATAGAAATTGTTACTGTTAGACATTTTCCATCCTGTTAATATATTGCTTTGTATTTTATTATTAGGACCATTTATAAGTTCAATTGATGTATTTCCCTGAACATTATTTGCTGGATCTTGTATTTTAATATTTGCTGAATTGCCATATATATTTAATAAAGCATCTGTATTATAAGTTCCTATGCTAATGTTAGAATTAACAAATAAATTAGATGTTATTCTTACATCTCCTTTAACATCTAATAAATAATCTGGGATTAATATATTACTTCCTATACCAATTTTACCATCTTTTGTAATAATCATTTTTCTTACATTGCTTGTGTAAAACTGAAGTTCATCATTATTAATTCCTGGAGATGTTTCAGCACTTATATAAGTATCATTATTAACATCTTTAACTCCTCCTAAAGATCCCCAGTTATTTCCAGGACCATAACCTTCAAATTGAGTAGTTGTAGTATTATAA
>Ga0169931_10003156_pt1 | contig 26376 bp, 21 predicted proteins | sample Kivu_15m_20L_FD_129675 | JGI IMG/M metagenome (GOLD analysis project Ga0169931, IMG submission 129675) | Freshwater microbial communities from Lake Kivu, Western Province, Rwanda to study Microbial Dark Matter (Phase II) - Kivu_15m_20L... | ecosystem: Environmental > Aquatic > Freshwater > Lake...
CGCCTTCCAGGCTTCCAGCACAAACACACTGTCATCGACAACTGCGATCAGGGCGCGCCGCGAACTTGAAGCCCCTGCGCCGACGAGAATCTCGCGACTCGACGGCGGAATCACGGTGCGTTCCAGAAGTGGAGTGTCATAGGCCGCCGGCAATTTGACCACAAACTCGGTCCCGCGCTCTTGCGATGAACGACACCTGATCGAGCCGCCGTGCTGCTGCGCAACCTTGCGGGCAATGGCCAATCCCAAACCGGTTCCACCGACCTTGCCCTCGGTGTAGAACGCCTCAAATATCCGCTCCAACTTGTCGGACGGAATCCAGGATCCCGCATTCCCGATCACAAACTCAACGAAGCTGCGCGTCCCGTCCCATGCATCAGACGTGCGAAACCACATGCGACCCGGCGTCATGCCAGATCCCTTCACCGCCTGAATCGCATTCTCGATGACGTTACCGAGGAGTCTTCGAACTTTCTGTTCGTCGACGCTGATGCGAAGTGTGTGTGAAATGTTCGATTCAAAATGAATATCGACATCCCTGGACGTGACCAGAGTTTCCCTGAGCACGGAGTATAAGAGCTCACCCGGGGCAACGGGTGCGAGATCAGGCTGTGCATTTGAATCGATTTCGAGAATATCGCCGATCATGCTCTCGACTGAGACTCGCGCCTGTCCGAGTTCCGGCGCCAGTCGGCCGATCAGACTCTTGACTCGGTGCGGATCCGCCTCGCCCTGCAGGGCGCGCATGGCAGACTCAATGATGGAAAATGGTCTGCGAATGTCGTGCGCCAGCATCTGTGCAGTGCGCACCATGGTCGTGAGTTTCGTCGACTCCTGAAGCATTGCGATCTTTTCGTTGTTTTCCCGATGTCGGCGCATTCGGGAACGTCGCAACTGGATGCTGCATGCACTGGCAATCATCGCAACACAGAACAGCGGCCAGGACACTTGCACCGACCAGAAAGCCATAGCAAGGATGCCGAGAGCCGCAATCGCCGCTGTTCCGCCGGCGACGGCAGCGAGGAACGCGACTCCATTCAGCACCAGGCCAGCACCGGCACCTATCAGCGCACCAGAGAAGATCATCGACGCACCGGCCGCTGCTCCGGAGTTCCTGACGTCGATCCAGCCGCCCGAAAGGACGCTGTTCACGACCGACGCAACGACGAGTCCTCCCGGCATCGGCCCCAGCGGCGTCGGCACAAACGTGACTCGGCCCGTATACATGTCAGTCAGGATGAAGACGATGTCACCCGGCTTGATGACCTGCCCGACTGTTCCTTCATCAATCCTCCGCAGCAGCGCATCAATGCTGCGCGATTCCGCGAAGAAACTGGACGGATCCACAAAATTGACCGGCAACTCACCGCGACGCGAAGTCGGAACAAGCTGCGCTCCGATCCGAATGCCATCGCCAGAGAGAAGTGGCTCCTTCTGCAGCGCAGCGGCAACTCGCATCCCGAGATGCGGAACGACACGATCACCAGGGAATCGTGCAAAGAGCTGCACGCTGCCATCACCTCCATAATCGAGGTGTCCGATGCCTGAAAAGTGACCGAGGTTCTCGATATCCGTGCCGTACAGGTTCCAGCCGCGCCAATCGACCATCAATGCCCGAATCTGATTGATGTCGCCTGGCGAAAGCATTCTGTCGCGTCCGGTGAACGCACCGAGATCAAACTCCTGCACGTCGAGCGGAAGCGCGGCTCGATGCCGGATCTGCGATCTGCTCGCGAAGGCTCCGGCAAACATTGGCGTCCCGTTGGCCCGAAGGTCATCAAGGACTGATCCAAGTGTCGACCCGTTCTCTCCGAATTCGTTCGCGCCGAACATATGCGTCGTCACGATTGCCCCGGGTCGCTCGCGGCCGATTGCTTCGAGCATCCGCGACCATGTCGGCCCGTCGATAAACGGCTTGCGCAGCTTTGCCCACGTACTGTTGTCGAGAGCGAAAACCTTGATGCGCGGATCGAGCGCAGGCAGCGAGCCAGCGGCCTCGCGACCGAGAAACTCCAGCGGTTGAACAATTCGTGTGCGGAGCTCATCGCCAATGGGCGAGTACGACAGGAGTCCTACGAAAGACATCGAACCGACGGCGAGCGCGAGAGCCCACCGAGCGGTGATGTCGCGAAGCCAGAAAGACTCCCGAGCAAGTTTGTCCAGAAGACGTGCCACCAAGGTTTATCTCATTGATCGTTCATGAGTATTCGGCAATAAACGGAATCGGTCGAAAGTATGTGTGGCTTGACGTCGAGGACGCTTGGTCGCCTCCCAAATTTCGTTCGAATCTCGGCCGGTTTCAGTAACTTGGCGACCCACTCAGTGGAAGTTTCATGACCTCAGTCGACACTGTCCCCGCCATTGCGCTGAACGACATCAAGTTCGGATGGTCCCCAGCATCACTGACGCTCGATATCCCGTCGCTGACCGCCCAGCGCGGGGAACATGTTTTCTTGCACGGACCATCTGGTAGCGGAAAAACGACGCTGCTTGGCCTGCTCTCTGGAATTTTGGCACCGAAGTCTGGAACCGTGCGCGTCCTCGGGACCGATCTGGCTCGCCTGTCAAACCATGCTCGCGACTCCTTTCGGGGTGCGCATCTCGGCTACATTTTTCAGATGTTCAATCTGGTCCCCTACTTTGGCGTGATGGACAATATTCTCCTCGCCTGCCGCATGAGCGAGCTTCGGACGAAACGAATCGGAGGTCACACCGCCGGCAAACTTGAAGCGGCTGCACAAGATCTGGCGAAGAGTCTTGGCATCGCGGATCTGTTGTCGCGTCCTGTGGTCGAACTCAGCGTCGGCCAGCAGCAACGTGTCGCTGCCGCCCGTGCTCTGCTTGGGGAGCCAGAAATCGTCATCGCCGATGAGCCGACCTCTGCCCTCGACACGGATCACCGCCAACGCTTTCTCGAGCTCTTGTTCAAGGTGTCGGAGAAGTCGAAATCAGCCGTTGTGTTCGTCAGCCACGATCAATCGCTCAAAAGCATGTTTCATCGAGTGATCTCGTTGCCTGAAGTCAACCGCGCAACGCGCCCGGCAAGTGGGGGGACGCCGTGATGCGCTATCTCCAGTTTCTCCTCGCCACTGCCGTCAAGAGTTTGCGAAACCGATTCTTCACAACATCACTTACCGTGCTGTCGATTGCGCTCAGCGTCGCACTATTGATCGGCATTGAGCGCATCCGCTCCGGTGCACGGGACAGCTTCAGCAATACAATCAGTCAAACCGATCTGATTGTCGGTGCGCGCGGCGGCACCATTCAGCTTCTGCTTTACTCCGTGTTTCGGATCGGCTCGGCGACGAACAATATCGGCGTCGATTCCTGGGAGCACTTTCGCAATCATCCATCAACCGCGTGGACGATCCCGTACTCGCTCGGCGATTCGCATCGCGGTTATCGCGTCGTCGGCACGAACAACGACTTTTACGAGCACTACCGTTTTCACGGTGATCGTCGCATGGAGGTCGCCAAGGGTGAGCTCCCGAAGGAGCGCTTCGATGTCATTCTCGGCAGCGAAGTCGCTGAGGCCATCGGCTATAGGGTCGGTGACCGGATTGTGGTGAGCCACGGCATTTCGGATGTGTCGATCGTCGCCCATGACAACATGCCCTTCACCGTGCGCGGGATTCTTGCCCGAACCGCGACGCCCATTGATCGCTCCCTCTACATCTCGCTCGAAGCCATGGAGGCGATCCATATGGACTGGACCGACGGAGCACCGCCGGTTCGAGGGACGGAAACCAAGCCCGAAACAATCCGCGTCGAAGACATCAAGCCACAGCAGATCACCGCGTTCCTTCTGCGCACAAAGAGTCGCATCGACACACTGCATCTGCAGCGGGAGATCAATACCTTCGCAGATGAGCCGTTGCTCGCCATCATACCAGGAGTTGCACTGAGTGAACTCTGGAACGGTCTGAGTTACGCTGAGGATGCACTACGAATCGTCTCCCTATTCGTTATCGTCGTAGGGCTGCTCGGAATGCTCGTATCCCTGTACAATTCCCTCAACGAACGCCGTCGCGAGATGGCCATTTTCCGCGCTGTCGGGGCTGGACCTGGCACGATCCTCGTTCTGCTCGTCGTGGAGAGCTTCGTCCTGACCCTCGCCGGAATTGTCCTTGGCGTAACCATGACATACGGAAGTTTGATCACCATGCAGCCGATCATCGAAGGCTGGTTCGGAATGCACATTCCGATCAGCATGCTGTCTGGCATGGATTGGCTATGGCTTGCGCTCGTGCTCGGCAGCGGTATTCTTCTTGGTGCCGTTCCGGCGGCAAGGGCCTATCGCAACACTTTGATCGATGGACTGACGATTCGTGTCTGAAGCAAAAGAACAGCCGATCGAAACGACCGACATGAGCGAGCCACCGCCGTGGCGAAAAATCGCTCTTGTTGCGGGCCTTATCGCATTGCCGCTCATCGGCATCATCACGGTGTCGATCGTCTCGCGCAGCGGTGGCGGCAGCGGCTCATCCAGCTCGGCGACGACGCTGGACTGGCAGACCCTTCGCGAACTGAACCACGAGACCGGCGAAAGATCGGCGAAGATTGCTGGGCTTGATGGCAAACGAGTTCGCATTCCAGGATTCATGGTTCCGCTCGAGGACAACGCCCAGCGTGTCACTGAGTTTCTTCTGGTTTCGAACCCCCAGGCCTGCATCCATGTCCCCGCGCCACCGCCCAATCAGATGGTGCATGTCCACATGGTTGGCAAAGAGGAAACGAAGATGAGTTGGGGACCAGTCTGGGTCGAGGGAATGCTTCGCATCTCGACGATTTCGAGCGTCTACGGCAACTCGTCCTATCAGCTGATGTCAGATCACACGGAAGCCTACAAGGTTGAATGACAGGGCGTCATTCTCAGCTCCGAGTGGAGCTTCCCGGCACGAATGAGTTCCAGACTCTCCGCGCTGCCCGCATGCCGCGATGCGCATCTCCCGATCCAAGAATGATCGATGCGCGCATCACATCCTTGATTTCATTCAACTCAGAATCCTGTGCGGTTGCCTGACTCACGACAAGGCGCACGAAATCCGACTCCGTCAGAATGCCGACGAGACGGCCTTCTTCAACGACGGGCAGACAGCCATACTTGTTGTCGATGATGATCTGCCCGGCCTCGGCAATCGACTGATCGGGTTCGACCGTCTCAACGTCGTAGCTCATGGCCGAGTAAACTTTGGATCCGACCAGCGCCGTGCGCTCCATATCTGCCGGCAATTCGCCCTGCAAAAACAAGCCGGCCTTCACGAGATCGCGGTGGGTGATAATCCCGCAGACTTTTCGCTCGGAATCAACCACAGGAACATGTCGGATGTGCTTGTTCAACATAAGATCGTAGACGCGCGCGAGACACTCGTCTTCACTTACGCAAAGAACGTTCGCCGTCATGATGTCGCGAACCAGCTGCATAGGATTCTTCACCAGCCCCAAAAGCAGTCGCCCGGCAATGAGAACGCCACTAACGGCCGACAGATAGCACATTCGCAAAACGACTCACAAGACTCGTCGCCCGAATTTCTGCGCTGGATCAGCCCGCTTTCGTACCAGAGCCCGCTTCTATCCGAGCGCGCAATTCCCGGCGAAAACCAAGAAAGAACAGAACTTCGAGCGTCACAAACAATGGCGCATTGAAGATTTGCATGAAGTTGTCCAGGAGTGCGGGACGCCGACCTTCAAACCAATGTCCGATCAGCTGCAAAGTCCAGCCGCTGATTGTAGCCGCCAGAAAGACGCTACCTGAAACCGCAAACGGCTGATCTGCAAGCATTTCAGCGAGGTAGAGCAAAGGGAAAAATGCGCCCCCGGTGAAGAGCATCAGCTGCCAGTCAAGACGCAGATAATTGATGAGGACGCTGGCGAAAAAAATCATCGCGACGCTCAGGGGAAACTCGGTTGGCGTGAACCTGAACCAGGCCATCCCAACGAACAGTGAAAAGGTCACCACCGGAACGCCAAGCAGATGAAAGAACTTGTTCCACGGATTGCGATGATAGGCAGCGTACGCAACCATTCTTGCTTCGAGGCGGGAGATCGACGGCGCAACTGGCGGATTCGTGTTACCCAAAATTTTTCCTCCCTGCCGAGCGCGGCCGTAACTTGAAGAGTGCGCACAAATCGCGCTCACAAACGAATCGAAACCAATAAACTGCTCTTGCCTCGTAACCGGCAAGGCGCGTAGGTTTCACCTCCATTCGAGTTTTTCGCAAATCAATCTCTCGATGCGGAGTTAAATCGCACAATGACGACACTCTACCGCGAAACCGTCTCCACCCCCATCGGCAAGCTTCTGCTGGTGGCCACGGACCGCGGACTCTGTGCTGTGGAATACACGTCGACCAAACGCGAGAGAATTTTGTCGACCCGTATTGCGCGCTATTTTTCACCTGCGGTGCTGACCGATCACGCCAACGACCACATTACTGCGGCTCGAGAATGGATCGACAAGTACTTCCGCGGCGAGTTCCGCACCCTGTCCAAGTTGCGTTTTGATCAGCGCGGCAGTGACTTTGAACTCAAGGTATGGCGTCGGATGGCTCGCATTCCACTGGGACGCAAAGCCAGTTACGCCGATCTGGCTCGCGCCGTCGGCAGCCCGAAGGCCGCGCGCGCAGTGGGCAACGCCTCCCGCAGCAATCCGCTGTCGCTGGTGATTCCCTGCCACCGCGTCGTCGGAACGAGCGGTGATTTGACGGGCTATGGCGGTGGACTCGACCGCAAAAGCTGGCTGCTCGATCACGAGAGCGCAACGCCTGCAACGCGCCCGAATCAGGCCGAGATGCACTGACGAGCGCGCCTTTGCCAAGGGCTAACGCCTGGCAGAAACGGCAACCGGGCATGGGAGGGCCCCGCGGTGCCCGGAACGCGAAGCAATGAATTCGCATCAATCTCGAAGCATCCTGAGCGTGCAGGCACCCGCGGAGGGCACCGTGCCCGAGCGCCGACGTTTCTGCCAGGCGGCCCTTGGGTCATGTCCGGATGATGTTCGAGGCATTCAACCTTCAGGACCGAGCTGGACGAGCTGTATAATGCGATAGCCATGTCCGACATCGTAGGGTCACCACACTATCAGCGGCGTTCACTGAGCCCTTTGTATCTGGAGAGAGGGACTAGATGGCCTGCCCGCCTGGCAGAAACGGCAGCCGGGCATGGGAGGGCTCCGCGGTGCCCGGAACGCGAAGCAATGAATTCGCATCAATCTCGAAGCATCTTGAGCGTGCAGGCACCCGCGGAGGGCACCTTGCCCGAGCGCCGACGTTTCTGCCAGACGGACAGGCCACGTGCGAATGTTGTCCTGCTAAGCGCGAATATCGCGATCCGTATATGCCCTCGACCCCACCGCCCGCATCTGACCCTGATACTTCCCGCGATAGGGCTGCGAAGCCGTTTGGTCCATGCGACAAAACACGAGCTGGCAGATGCGTCGCCCAGCTTCGAGTTGGATCGGCAATGCGTTCGCGTTGTACAGCTCGAGCGTGATTCGTCCCTCGAACCCGGGGTCGACCCAGCCAGCATTCTGAATGAAAAGTCCCATGCGACCAATCGAGCTGCGCCCCTCAACGAACGCTGTGAGATTTGCCGGCAGCTTGACTCGCTCGCGCGTCGTCGCCAGCAAAAAACTGTGCGACGGGATCGTGATTCGATCGGATTCAATTTCTCGGTATTTGATTTCGGAGCTCAGGGTAATCGTCTGCGTGTTCAGTTCATCCAAAACGAGGAAATGATTGCCAAGGGTGAAGTCCACTGAAGCCGGTTGAATCGACTCCGCACTCACGGGATCGATCACGAGCTCACCTGATTGCAAAAGCGTGCGCAGCGTTGCGTCAGAAAGAATCATCGACGTCTTTCCCCTGTTCCGATGTTGTGGTGGTGGTGTCTTCCCTGTCTACAAAAGTGTAGCGGTCCGACCGCCCTGGTGCAAAGATCTTCGGGATTCTGGTTGGCGCGACAATATCTTAATGATTCATTAATGAATCAACCCATACTGACATGAATTCATGGTCCAGCGACGGAGTATTCTGCATGCCACGCATTTTGAAGATCCAGCGCGTTGTCTTGATCGGCCTCGTCACAACGCTGTCTGCCTGCGGCGATCTTGCCGAGAAGGTCGGTCTTGGTGACGACGACGACAAGAAGAACACGAACAATGGCGTGATCTTCCAGATGATGTTTGATCCGGGCGAGTTCTACACATTCGCCGGATCAGGTTGTGGCGCGAACGAGCGAAACAGCACCAAGCGATCCTTCAATCGCGCCGGCGAGATCCTGCGCGAGGAAGTTTGTGCGTTTGACCCTGCATCTCGCCTCCAAACATCATCAACAAAGCGTCGATCCTACAATCCGAGCTCCAACACACTCGACGAGCTCAAGGAACGAGACTACACCGAGGCAAAATTCAACACCGCCATGCGCATCGAATCCGTCTCAGAATGGGAAGACTCGACCAAGACCAAACTCACCTCCGAAGCAACGTTCACCTACGATGCCAACGGAAAGCTCGTCAGCGCCGTCTCAGCCCGAAATTCAGGCAGTCGCAAGTACGTTACAACCTACACATTCGATGCCGCGGAGTATCCCGCCTCCGAGAAGGAAGAAGAATTCAAGGACGGTGTCATTGAGGACGTTCGGGAGACGACTTGCAACCTCATCGGCGGCATTTTTGGTCCCACAGCCTGCGAGACCAAGGAGAACGGTGTCGTCAATCAAAAGACCTTCCTCGAAGGAGCTGACCTCGTCACGCAGGAGCTGAAGGGAGCAAATTTCGTTGAAGTCGAACGTGAACGCCGCCTCGCCGCCGACAACTTTCTTCCGGCACTCAGAGTTCGACGCAGCTTCGAGTTCAGCGCCCCATTTGATCTTCGGTACGAGACCACTGAGACATGCGCAGATGAAGGCGCCCAGATCTCATGTACCGAGGAGCGCAAGAATCCAGCCGGCAAGATCGCTTCCACGGAGACGGTGAAACAACGCTTCGCTGGTACATCCGTCATCACCGTTGGCTCCCGCAGCTTTGCGTTTCGGGCCTATACCGAATTCGAGGGCTCCTTCAGCAACCTCAAACCAACGACGACTCTCACCGGAACGTTTACTGGCACATTCGATCCAGCGACGCTCAACCGCGATGATCGGATGGTCGCGAAATTTGTGAAGGATGCGACGAACGACGCTGATCTGGGAGGCGTGTTTGTTTCGCCGCCATTCTGGGGGGAAATTCCGTCGTTGGACGACCTGTGGACCGATGATTTCCCCGGCGGAGATGTCGCCGTGCGTGTAACCAGCTCCCACGACGCAGAAAAACGCGAGATTCTCTGGCAGATCGTTGAGGCCACCGGGATTCCGGAGAACCAAACTGCCGCCAACGAAGAATTCAAACGCGAATCCGTGTATCGTTAGCCGCCACCAAAACGAGATCCGAAAACAAAATTATAGATCGGGGAAGAACATGAAAAATTTCGCAAAAGCCTCAGCAGCCGTCGCAGTTTTCGCAATGCTTGCATCCTGCGCCTCGACATCTGATTACGAGAAACCAGATGTCAAGGTAGCCACCGGCAGCATCGAGCCAGGGACCAGCGTGATGCGTGGAACAACCTCCGTGCCACTGCACAAGGGCAGCATCGTGGTCGGGAAACCCCTGCCAGATGCGGTTCTTGCCGACGCAAAGTTCAGCGACGCAAAACTCGGCGGTCCTGGCCCGGTGCGTCTCGTCAGCGTCGTTCCGTCAATCGACACGAAAGTTTGCGAAGCGCAAACGCATGAGCTGGGCGAGTCACCTGGAATCGACCCGAAAGTCTCGCGCATCACGGTCAGCCGGGATCTGCCAGTCGCACAGCGTCGTTTTGCCGAAGAGGCAAAGCTCACCAACGTGAACTATCTGTCAGACTATCGATCGGGGAGTTTTGGCAAGGCCACTGGTCTGTTGATGACGGGATCCGAATTACTGGCTCGCGCCGTCTTCGTGCTCGATCAAAATGGCGTCGTGCGCTATCTGCAAGTCGTCCCGGATGTCACACAACTCCCCGACATGCCCGCTGCAATCGCGGCAGCAAATCGACTCGCAACCGCTCAGTAAACTGACGACGCTCACTTTCGAAGATCCAGGATCGACTTTGCCTCAAGCAAAGTCGACTCCCCGTCATGCTTGAGATTGACCCGGGAAAACCCGTCTGGACCGTAGACCAACAGATTCGGCCGATCCCAGCTCTCAACGCTCAGGATGCGCCCATCATTGCGGCCTGCGCGAGGCTCAGCATAGGGCACGTGAAAGTGACCAAAAAATCCGTGTTGGGCGCTCGTCTGATCAAGCCATCGATTGGCGGATGCCATGAGCGCCTGATGATCAAGAGTTCGATACTCGTCGCGCGCTCTTGAGTTTTTCGCGTGATTCAGCGCCCAAAGGTCAAACCACTTTCCCGGAATGAGTCGCGCCGCCAGGTGCGTGATCCGCGCCTTGATGACGAAACGAAATACCCGGTAGGTCCAGTGGGAGAGCAGCAGATCTCCATGGCACACCTGAATTTTCAGGCCATTTCGCAGCTCGATCGCAAAGTCGCGTTCGGTCCGAATCTCGACCCCCGACCATCCCATGGACCGCAGATCGAACTCGTGATTCCCCTCAACAAAAATGACGCGAGTACCCGATGCCGCCAGCGTCTCCAACGCGTTCCCGATCCCGGCGAACTTGTTCCGAAACCACGCGCTGCCGCCAAAACAGAAATCGAAGATGTCGCCACCAAGAAGAAGGCACTCCACATCTCCAGCTCGACAACGTGCAATCACCAACTCAAGCAGCCTCGCTCGCGCATCGTCGGGTTGACGCAGATGCACGTCCGAGACCATCACGAATGGCCACTGAAATGGTTTGTCCTTCGGAATCAAGCTCACTTACTCATCGATCTTTCAAAGAAACACTTCGCCCGGATGCGGCTGCCGCTGAAAGCGTGCCACATCCGGGCGAACACGTCACCGTTGCAGATACAAGTTAGTTCGTCACGTCACCGAGACATTCGAATTTCACGTACTCGTTGTCCGAGTATCCAGTCGCATCAAAGTCGCCATTGGGGAACATGATGGATCCGATCCACTTCTCGCGTGGTTTGCGGACGAGAGTCCCGTACCCGGCATCGCCGTCGCCATCACCCTCAAGATAGAGTTCCTCCGTACCGTCCTCCTTGGTTTCATAAACCGCACGATACGCCGGATGGAACCCAGCCCAGTTGCGCCACGCAAGTCGCGCACCGGCGCTTGCCCGTGCAGGATCGTCGACGGCGACGTACTTGACCAGCGCAGCCTCTTCAGCTGGCTCGGCATTCCCGCCGATTTGCAACGCCACGAACTTTCGTTTCGTGAAGGTTACACGGGTATTCTGTCGCTTTGCCCATGCCCACGAACCGCTCGTCTGTCGGCATTCAATGTTCAGCTTTGGCGCCACAGTGCGGTCCACGGCCGGCGTACGCTCGGTTTCTGGTACGGACGCGGTGATGGATTGATCAGCGCGGCAGCTCAGGTTGTAGCCACGACCATCTCCTTCAAGACCCTCGGGGCCGCTGTTCGAGAATGTGATCCGTCCACCGAATGTGCCGTTGCCGCGATCGTAGAGGTTGATCCAACCGAGATCACCATCTGCCACATCATCGATCATGAAGCGCTTGCCACTTCGGCGAACCGTCCCGCCCGTAAAGGAATCCAAACGTCCGTTGAATGGTACCACTTCAGAAGTCGACGTCGGGAACTTCTGATAGTCCACCCGAACGGTGGCGTTATTCGCAACCGTGATGGAGTACACAAGGTAGGGCTTGCTGTTTCGCGCTACCATCGGACAAATGATCCGACCTGGACGAACTCTCGCGACAGCCTGCGCGTCAACAACGCTACCCCTGCAGTTGAGCTTGTAGACGGCATCATCGCCGTTCGCGACAAATCCGGCAGGTGGCGAGTTCGGAACGTGATACTCCCCGCGGAACCGTAAATCGTTTGGACCCGTGCCGCCATTGACCTGGCTCAACGTCATGTATCCCGCATCACCATCAGCACCACCGTCGCTATAAATTTCCGGCATCGTGACGTTGACCTTGGCGCGCGCATAGACCGCGGAGCCATCGGAACTTTGCACCGAGTGGTAGCCGACAGCTTCTCGCGACGGTCGAATTGCGAACCGACGGGTCCGTGTCCCCTCACGAAGCTCACAGCTCAGAGTCACATTCCCGACGAACTGGGAATCAAAGATCCGGAAGTCCTCAAGCTGGTCCTCGCCCGGCGCCGACGGTGATCCGGTTCCGTCCTGAAGCGCTGCACCGGTGCCGGAATCTGTCGTTCGACAACCAGCAAATAACGACGAGACCACGAGCAAAAGCAGTCCATTGCGGCGATATACCATGGCACCTTCCTTGTTGTGTTGCCCGGTGCGAGAATCCGACTCTGGCGATGCGCCAGCAAATCAACTTCACGCCGGCGCTGATGGTACTTCTTGCGAGAAATGACCAGATTCTAACACATCTGCTTTCGTTCGTATTCGGTGCGGCAAAGTCTGCCTGGTTCCCGATAACTGCGCTTTAAAGAAGAGCTTCTTTCGCGCCGATTCCCCATCTATGAGCCGGCAATCTTGCGCAAGAAAAATCATGCGACTTCTTCTGTTGCTCTCGGGCAGTGCACTGCTCTGCAATGGAGCGGCCATCGTCGCGTTTGCTTCCCAACAGTTCTCACACCAGCGCAACGTTCTTCCGGGCGGACGCGCCGCCATGCTCGGTGGCGCATACACAGCCCTCGCCGATGATCCGTCGGGTTCCTTTTACAACCCTGCAGGATTGAGTTTTGCCAGAAACGACGAAATCGCCCTTTCCGGCAACGCGTATCACACGAGCACGACGACCTACGAACGTGCGGTGAACGGTGAAAACTTCGTCGAGAATTCGAGCTCTCTTTATCCAAGTTTTGTCGGCTCGAACTACCGGTGGCGTGCCGTGACATTCGGCTACTCGTACATGACACTCGATTCTCGCAACGTGAATCAGGACCACAATTTCACCGACCTATCCACGGAAGAGAATGGTCTCAACACCTACACGCGAACCAATCAGGAAACCGGCAACAACCTGATAGCAGGTGGCAGTGCCGCACTCGCGCTTGGCGACACACTCTCAGTCGGAACCTCGCTGTTCTATTCGCGCCGCACGGTCGAATCGACCACACATCAAATGACGCAAGCCAACGGCGGCGGACTCCTGGTCAGCGACTTCAAGTACCAGACACGAAACGAAGGCATCATGCCAGTCCTCGGCACGATCCTGCGCGGCAAGACGGCAAGCATCGGTTTGTCTGCACGCATCCCACAGTCGATGTCGGATCACACCACGGTGTCCGCGGACACGGTTTTGTGGACTCCACCCGCCGACGGTCAGGCTGCAGAAGAGCCAGACGTAACCTCATTTGCCGGAACCGTTGATGTGCAGAAGGAGCCAAACCCGGAGACATGGCAGCTCGGTCTCGCGTGGTTTCCAGGCCCAGCGTTTCTCGCCACCGGCGACATTTTGTTTCATCGTGGCGTGGAGGCCAGCAGAGGCATCTTGCAACTTGAGGACACCTTCAACTGGAGCGTCGGTCTCGAGAGCCGGCTATCGGCGATTGTGTTCCGTGCCGGGGCATTCTCGAACAACTCGATGTTTCGCAAGCCGTCTGCAGGCGGCACAGATCAACCGACCTGGATCAACTTTCTCGGGACATCAGCTGGAATCGGATACGTGCAACGCGAACGCGAAAGCTCGATCGGCTTTGTTCATCAAGCCGGTCGAGGGAAATCTCAGATCGTCGCTGCGTCAGAGGACATTCAGGATGTCGAGACGACATCAACAACGTGGATGCTGTCGAGCCGCGTCTTTTTTTGAATCCGGGCGATCATGGGGCGAAGGGTAATGGCAGAAAACATCGACTCCAAAAACTGCTTCCTGACGTCAGCTCTGTTGGCCTTCCATCTGGCCGCGTGCAACACCACAAGCGGACCGTCGAGCGCCACCGCCGATCGCGACGACAAAACCGTAACGCGTCAGGAGTGCACGGTATCCGGAACGTCATTCGACGGCGGCAAAGTTACGCTCATGTACAATCGGCAACGTCAGGCGACCGTACTCACAAGATCCAACGGTGACGTCGCTGAGTTTGTGGTGACTGCCGATGGTAGTGCATCGCGAAGTCTTCGGTCCGGTGACAAAACCAAACAACCGATCAGCATCCGCTACAATCTGACCGAGCAGTTCAGTCAGACGTGGCTTCGTATCAATGACTTCTGGGTCGAAAGATACCCAAAATCTCCGGCAGCGGAACTCCTCCGCAAGACGTTTTCAAGAAGTCGGGAGTCAGGTGTCGAACCGGTACTTGGGGGGCGCCTTCGAATCGCGCCGCAGGCCGGAGACAAACAATTCGGCATCACCGCCGGGACTGAATTCGGCGCGCGCGAGCTTGATACCCGTCGCTGGCTTCCTTCTACTGACGAACGTTCGTGGCTGTCGCTTCCTCTGCCGCTTGAAACAGACTCGGAAGACAACGCATGGAACGTCAGCGCACAACTCTGGCACAAGCGGCCCAGCCATCCGAAGTCGATCGAGTGGACAACCAAGCAACGTGCGCAGTCACGCGGATCATCAATAAAACCCAAAGTCACGCTCGTGTGCTCGGCGCCGATCAAAGGGCCGGGCAGTGTTCCCCGCCTCGCCGAGACGTCGGGCATGAGTTCCGAGCAGATGTCCGAGTACCGTGCCGCGACCAGGAGAGCCGCCGAGATCATCCCGCTGCAACTCGCAGCGCACGGGCTCTTGGCCGGGTTCGCGCAGGATCGACAACGCGTGACAGCGCGTGAAGTCGTGCGGCGACTCGTCACGGGATTTCAACTTTTCTGCACTGACTTCGTGATTCAGAATCATGCCCGCAAGGAGGTCAGGGGCAGTTCAAAGGCTCTTGTGACGGCAGATTCCATGGTCGAGGATCTCGAGAACTACTTACGTAATCAACCGAATGCGGACCGATGGGGCGAGACGTTGCTGCGGGTCGCAGACGCCATCGGCATCGAGGATGACGTCGCCATGCCGTTGCTCTCTGAAGCTGCCTGGGCGGGCTGTGTTGCCGTCACCAATCCTGAACTCCGACCCGGCGAAGGCGTCGGCAACGTCATCGCCCAATTGCTTCGCGGCAATTCCCAAGCCGCCAACGCCGCAAAAACTGGAAATCGCCTCGTCGAAAAACAGCGTAAGTTGTCGATCTCAATCACCAAATGATGACTGGCGCATCTGGCCACTCGGCCAGCGTTGGTGACCCACCGCAACCCAGTCGCCAATCCCCCCACGAGGCGCTTGCCTACGCCTTCGTTTTGATGTTTCTTGGAAAGCAATCGGGTTTGTTTTTCGCAACTTGTACTCTTTTGCAGGAGAGTTGGTGATGTCCGTTTCGGTAGAGGATCGAGTCAAACAAATCGTCGTGAGCCAGCTTGGCGTCGACGAAGGTGCCGTTGTCGCGAAGGCGAAGTTCATTGAAGATCTCGGCGCTGACTCGCTCGACATCGTGGAACTCGTCATGGCGATGGAAGAAGCTTTCGGCGTCGATATTCCTGACGAAGAAGCTGAGAACATCCGTACCGTTCAAGACGCAATCTCCTACATCAAGAAAATTGAAGACGCCTGAAGCAGGCTGGTGACCGTGAGTTCAAAAATTGGAATCGCCTCGGATCACGCTGGTAAGGAACTTAAACAGTTCGTCTTCGATCTCGTGCGTCTCACGGACAACGAAATCATCGACTACGGCGTAGCGAGCGATTCCGACAAGTCTGTCGACTACCCCGACTATGCGCGCATCCTTGCGGAAGGCGTGTCCTCAGGAAACCTCGATCTCGGTATTGCGATCTGCGGCACCGGGATTGGGATGTCCATTGCTGCCAACAAGTACCCAAGGGTTCGCGCAGCAGTCGTCTGGGACGAGTTCAGCACGAGAATGGCCCGTGCTCACAACAACGCAAACATCCTTTGCCTTGGTGCGCGCACCCTCAACCATCATCGCGCCGCGGATCTCGTGAAGATTTGGCTCGACACTCGATTCGAGGGCGGTCGACACCAGATGCGCCTCGACAAGATTCGCGAAATCGAAAAGAGCAGCGGACGAAACGCAGCACACTGATCTTGAATGGGCTGCCGCCTGGAGCTGACCATCATGAAGACCGAAAGACCCTGGCAGATAGTCGCCCAGCACGATCCTGAGATCCATCAGCTGATCGAGTCGGAACTCCTCCGACAGCGCCACGGACTTGAGCTTATCGCTTCCGAAAATTTTGCATCGGCAGCGGTGATCGCAACCATGGGTTCGATTCTGACCAACAAGTACGCCGAAGGACTTCCGCACAAGCGCTACTACGGCGGCTGCGAAGAGGTCGACAAGATCGAAGACATCGCGATCGCAAGAGCATGCAAGGTGTTTGGCGCCAAGTTCGCAAACGTTCAGCCACATTCAGGCGCGCAGGCAAATGCCGCCGTATATCTTGCGCTGCTGAAGGCAGGCGACAAAGTACTCGGTCTCGATCTGTCCCACGGGGGCCATCTCACCCACGGCTCCAAAGTTAATTTCTCGGGACTTCTCTACGAATCCCATTTCTATCAATTGAGCCCAGAGACAGAGCGTCTCGATTACGACGCAATTGCGAAAAAAGCTCGTGAGGTCATGCCAAAGATGATCCTCGCCGGTGCGAGTGCATATCCGCGGACGCTCGATTTCGCTCGATTCCGCCAGATTGCTGACGACGTCGGTGCGATTCTTTTGGTCGATATGGCCCACATTGCGGGACTCGTGGCTTGCGGCGAACATCCAAGTCCGCTGCCCCATGCTCATGTTGTGACGACCACCACGCACAAGACATTGCGTGGGCCACGCGGCGGTCTCATTCTTTGGAACGATGAGGCGCTGACGCCAAAACTCAACAAGGGCGTTTTCCCGGGCACTCAAGGTGGGCCGCTGGAACACGTCATTGCGGCAAAAGCCGTCTGCTTCCGCGAAGCCCTCGAACCATCGTTCCGCAGCTATCAGAAAGCCGTTGTGACGAACGCACGACGTCTCGCCGGTGATCTGACAAAGCTTGGCTTTCATCTCGTGTCCGGTGGGACTGACAATCACCTGATGCTTCTTGATCTTTCGGCGACCGACGTGAGCGGCAAGCAACTGGAAGAAGCTCTCGGCAAGGTCGCCATTACCGTCAACAAGAACACCGTTCCCAAAGAAAAGCGCTCACCTTTTGTTACGAGCGGCATCCGAATCGGTACGCCTGCGATCACAAGCCGTGGCATGGGCGAATCTGACATGACGCAGATTGCCGAGTTGATTCACCAGACATTCCGAGCCGTTTCTGATGACAAGGCTCTTGCTGGAATTCGCGACCGGGTGATGACACTCGCGTCAAGATTCCCGCTTTATCCAGAGTGGAACTGAAACGTTTCGTGACCCGGCACGAACTCGACGAAGGAAAAGATATTGCGCTGCCCTCAATGCGGACATGACGACACCAAAGTACTGGAAAGCAGGCTGAGCCTCGAAGGCCGCAGCGTGCGTCGTCGACGTTCGTGTATCCAGTGCAACTTCCGTTTCACGACATACGAAAAGGAAGAAGAATTCGTATTTCAGATTCAGAAGAAGGGCGGCAGGCTTGAGCCATACTCGCGCGGCAAGCTGATGCGCTCGATTCAACTCGCCTGTCAGAAGCGCCCACCGACTCTGGACGACATCGAAACCTTGCTAGCCAGAATCGAGCGCAAGATTCAGGAAGGCGGAGAGCGCACCGTCACGAGTCAGGCACTTGGAACGCTCGTGCTTGAGCATCTGCACGAGCTCGACAAGGTCGCCTACGTACGCTTCGCCTCGGTCTACAAGGAATTCAAGCACCCGCGCGAGTTCATCGACGAACTGAAATCCCTCGACTGATCTCCTGCCGAGAGAGAATCCGACCATGTTCACCGGAATCATCGAGCGCACAGGGAGAGTCGTCTCCGTCAGTGGGGGCGACGCTCAGACAGTTCCCAGCCTCGCCATGACGCAGCTCATCGTTGATCCAGGTACTGATTTCGCCACTCGACTGGGCGATAGCGTTGCCATCAACGGCTGCTGTCTTACGGTGACCAACAACAAGCTCAATTGGCTATCGTTTGATGTCAGCAGTGAGACCTTGGCACGCACAAGCCTCGGGCGACTCAGAGAAGGCGCCATCGTCAATCTTGAGCGCGCGATGCAGCTCAGCGACCGACTCGGCGGTCACATCGTTTCTGGGCATGTCGATGGTCTTGCAGTGATCGATCGGGTTGGAAAACAACCAGGCGGATGGACCCTTGAGATCGTCATGAACAAGGCGCTCGGCCGTTATTTCGTTTCCAAGGGTTCCATCGCCGTCGACGGCGTGAGTCTCACGGTAAACGCAGTGAACGATATCGGCGCAGATACAACACAGGTTTCAGTGATGCTCATCCCAACGACCGTGTCGCTCACGACATTCCAGCACGTGCAGGCTGGAGATCAGGTCAACATTGAAGTCGACCTGATTGCGAAATACGTCGAGCGTCTGACAAGGCGTTAGCTCTTCAGCTCACAACGCCCGAATCTCGAACACCATAGTCGTCGCAGCTGGTACATCTCCAAGAAAGAGTCCGCTCGGAACGTTGCCCGGGCGATACAGCACCCAACCCGGAAGACCAGGCAAGTCGCCGCCTGCTGGATCCCGAGGAATCCAGCCTGGGCGCGAGAATATCTCGCGGAATTCGTAGCGCGTTGCATCATTGCGAATGCCGGCAGCACCAAGTGCGCCGATTGCGTCCCGCCATTCCTCAGTCGTGAAATGAATCGTTGCTCGGTGTGCCGAGAATGGATCGCTGTTCATCACGACGAGATACGCCTTTCCGTTCGCATAACGGATGTAGGAGGCAATCCATTTGCTCTGCTCTTTGCTCCAGTTGGCGGCATCCAGATCGATATACGTCGGACGAGCATTGCTGTGCGCCTCTGTGAATGGCGCCGTGAGCTTGAGCGCCATCAACCGTCGATAACGCTCGCGAAACGCAATCATCCAGTCCGGTCTACCGTCATACAGCCACTGCCGAGTGAATGACTGATACGCAAAATCAAAAATGGATGTTCGACCGTTGTCGCCTGCAAATCGACCGAAAATTGACGCGTCTTCCTCCAACTCCTGTCCACCGTGCATCAGGAAGTGCCCGGGCAACAGCGCAACATAAGCTGAATACGCGAGACCGAGATTCGCTCTTGATCCACGATCACCGAGCCAAGGAGCGAAGGTCCGCGACGCAAGCCTGACTTCGTCATGATTTTCCATGTACTGCGTGAACATGAACCCCTTTGAGACGATCCCCGGGTCCATCGACGGCGAGTACATCGGATTCGCTGACCGCACCGAGCCGCTCTGGATCGCTTGCTGGCGCAGTCCCCAATAAACTTCTGAGTTGTAGACGGAGTCGAATCCGGCGTTGAGAAATGCCGCATAGCTGAAGCCCGGCACCTTCATCCGTTCGTCCTTCTCGTAAGCTTCGGCAAGAAGGAATACATCCGGGAACGTCTGCTTCAACTCAGCGGAAAAGTACCGCCAGAATTCCATCGGTACGGCATGCGCGAAGTCGATGCGAAAACCATCGACTCCCTTCTGGAGCCAATAGCGGCCGACATCAACCATCTGACTCCAGGTTCTCGGTCGCGGATTGTAGGTGCCGAATCGGCGTTCGAGATTCCAACCGTAGTTGAGCTTGACCGTTTCATACCAATCCGACACGGACGGATTCGGGACTCGAATGTCGTTTCCGGTGACTTTTGCCGGAATCTCTGGCTCAAGCGGAACGCCCGACTCCCCGAAAGTTACCGGAAGGTTTGGCGGCACAAACTGCGTGCCCTGAATGTAGTAGTAGTTGTTCGCCGTGCTGAAGAACGCATCGGTCACATCGTTGCGACCAAAGTCGATCGATTCCTTGCAGGTAACATCCGTGCGATGCACTCGTGACGTATGATTGGCAACGAGATCGATGAGCACGCGCAGCCCGACGGCATGAGCGCGGTCGACCAACTCCGTAAACTCATTCAGCGTTCCCAGCTGCGGTGAGATATCCCAGTTGTCATGGATTGCGTAGTAGCTCCCGGCGTCGCCCTTCACGATCCGATGATTGGTGTTGTCGAGCGACGCATGTTCCAGCATTCCCGTCAGCCAGATGTAGTCGACGCCAAGATCTTTGATCTCGCGCAGGCGATCCGTTGTAACGTCAGAAAGACGTCCGGTCTGCTCTGGCCCCATGCCCCGCGCAAAGTAGGTCCGTACCGGGACCTGATAGATGACCGATGACCGTTGCGGCTTGCCCAGAGTCGACAAGCGAGATCTGCCCGGAACCGCTCGAACTCGCTGCTGAGCGCGATCCGTCAACACGACTTCGAGATTTTCATGAGATGGTGTCTTCGGCAGCACGATGCTGTTCTGCCCCTGACGAATGGATCCGGACGCGCATTCGGTTCCACGCGCGTCGCGTACACTCCAGGATCCGTCTGTCGCGGCATCCCAGGAAATCCTCAAGATCGATCCATCACGGGAGATCAGCGGCTCAGCTTCGGTTGTGGATCGCGCCAATCCATCGGACGCAACGCATGCGATCAAGACACCGCCAACCAGTGTCGTCCTGAATGCCTGAGTGAGAAAATCCATTACCTGAGACTCCTGCCAAAGCGGCGTCCTGCCGCGCAAAACCTAAGTATTCAGATCAAAATTAGTCGTGGAAAAAACCTACCACGCACGAATTCTTATCGAAATCAGGAAATTGCGGAGCCCGCCACGAATTGATCGTGATAGAGTTTCCGCATAGCCCCGATCATCGACCCCTGGCACCGTGGAAGACAGCTGTTTGGCAGCATTCGACTTAATTTCAGGCATTTCACGGCAGGGAAGCCTCGCGACACTCGCTGCATCAACTCTCGTGCTTTCGTCTTTCGCAACATCTCTCGAAGCCGCGCCGCAACGCAAAACGTTTGTCGAGGGATCCCGCTGGCTCGTCCTGACCGCGCTCACGGATGAACTCATTCACGCCGAGACCGCAGCGATCGGTTCGCCACCAACGGCCATGCCGCTCGATGCGACGCCGATGGTTTATCGGCGCGATTGGCCGGGGCCATCGCAATACACCGTCCGTCGTGACGGCTTTGCCACCGCAGCACTTGAAGTCTCCGTCGACCCAACAAGCCTTTGCGTCAGCGTGTCGGATACGAAACGCGGTTACGCCCTCACGACAACCTGTCCAAAGGATCTGACCGCGCCGTGGAAGAGTCTCGAGTTTCGCACTCCTGGCTTTCAGACATTCCACGGACTCGGTCAGTACTTCGACGAACCTGGTCAAATCGACGGCGACTGGGCCGGCCGAGTTTGGGACCCGCTGTTTCAGGGCTACGGATCTCAGCTGCGCGGCTTTTCCGGTGGCGCGAATAACTTTTCAATGTTTCCCATCGTTTATGGCCTCGGAGCGGCAAAGCGAAATTTCGCGGTGTTCATCGACAACATCTACAAGCAGCTCTGGGATTTTCGAACCGGCGCGAGCGGTGTTGCCGAGAGTCGCGAAGGCTGGCGCACATCCATGTGGGGCGATCAACTGCGCTGGTTTGTCATCGCTGGCGATGATCTCATCGCGCTGCGACGGACGTATCTCGAGATCACCGGACGCCCGCCCGTTCCGCCCAAGCGAAGTTTCGGACTCTGGGTCTCTGAGTTCGGCTACACGAACTGGGGCGAAGTTCTGAACGAGCTTGCAGCACTGCGCAACGCAGGGATTCCGGTCGACGGGTTCGGCATGGATCTGCAGTGGTTTGGCGGAAGCTTTGGCGATCCATCGCGCAGCCGGATGGGAAGCCTCACGTGGGACACGGTCAACTTCCCCGACCCGCCAGACGTCATCGAACGCCTCAGTCGCGAGGAAGGCGTGCGTCTCATGTTGATCGAGGAACCCTACATCGCGTCGAGGCTCGAAGAGCATCGCGAACTCTCCCGACGCGGGGCCCTTGTTCGCGACTGCGCGGGATGCGCTCCGACGTTTCTCGACTACAACCCCTGGTGGGGCTACGGCGGGATGCTGGATTTCACGAGTTCTTCAGCCGCCGCCTTCTGGCACGACTGGCGGCGCAGACCACTGACTGAGATGGGCATTCACGATCACTGGCTCGATCTTGGGGAACCAGAGCAGTACAACGAGTGGGCCTGGTACGCAGGTTTTCCCGAAATCGGCAAACACGCACAGGCCGACGTGCACAACATATACGGCACGCTTTGGGTCGAAAGCCTTGCTCAGGGCTACAAGCGCAACTCGACTGCTGCGCGCCCGTCGATTCTCTCGCGCACGGGTACCTCAGGAGTTCAGCGTCACGGGGCTGCAATTTGGTCCGGTGATATCGGCACGAACTGGAACAACCTCCGAAGTCAGTTGCGAGTCCAGACTCAGATGTCGCTCTCTGGTGTCGACTACTACGGTAGCGACGTTGGAGGATTTCAAAGACAGCGTGCAGCCATCGACGGGTCCGTCGAGGAACTCTACACCCAGTGGTTTGCGAACTCAGCGATGTTTGATGTCCCGCTTCGACCCCATGCGTGGAACCTCGACAAGCAGCGCTCGACCTCTCCGGCGTTTCGCGGCTCACTCGAAAGCAATCGCGACAACACACGCCTCAGGTATGAGCTGGCGCCCTACTATTACTCTCTCGCGCATGCAGCCGCGCGCACGGGCGAGCCAGTATTCCCTCCGGTTTTCATGCATTTTCAGGATGATCCGAATCTTCGACGCACATCGAATCTGAAGATGATCGGCCCCTCGTTGCTCGTTGCGACGGTGGCACAATCCGGCGTCTCATCGCGCGATGTCTACCTGCCACGTGACAACTGGATCAACTGGGACAGCCGCGATTGGACCTCGAGCAATCGCGACGTCATCGGCGGGATCCCAACGTGGGACAAGGCGTCGTTTCGCCTCCCGATGTTTGCACGCGCTGGCGCCATCGTTCCAATGATGGATGTTGACGCAAGGACGATGAACATCGCGGGCAAGCGGCGCGATGGAAGTTTTCGTGACGTCCTGCGCGTTCGCGTGTTTGCGTCTCAGACACCTTCGACGTTTGTTCTCGCAGAAGACGACAACGAAACCACCGCATGGCGATCTGGTGCCGTTCGATCAACCACGATCAATCAGCGCAAAACTGCCGATGGTGCGATCATCGTGAAGATCGACGACCCCATCGGAACGTGGCCTCAAGCCGCCGCGCGGCGTCCGATCCGACTTGAACTCGTTGTGAATGCCGAACGAGTTTCCGGCGCGACACTGGATGGCGTCCAACTCGAACAGTGCTCTGCATTGGCGGAATCCGAAGCATCGGAAGCAGTCAGCTGCTGGCGCAACGCTTCGCGCAATCTGATCGTCATCGAAACAACGTCGCTGCCAATCGCAGGCACAAAACTCTTCGACGTAAAGACCACGCCTGTTTTGCAAACCCATACCGTTCACTTCCGGTGTGACAACGGGACAACAACGTCAGGAACCTCTGTCTACGTCTCAGGCGATGTTCCAGAGCTCGGTAACTCCGATCCCGCTCGCGCGGTGAAGCTCGATCCAACGGTTTACCCCACCTGGACCGGCACGATTTCCGGACTACCGACCGGAAGGCAGCTGAACTGGCGCTGCCTGAAACGCCGCGAACGAACCGCTGAAGTCATCGCCTGGCAGCCGGGCATCAACGCAATAAGCCTTTCAGGGCGAGATTTCGCCGGTCTCACTTCTGGTGCGTTTGCCCAGTGATCTGGCCACGTTGAGTGGGACTCGCTGCCGCCACCTCGGCCCGTAGGGCGCAACTCTCAAGAAACGCACGGTTTTTTCCGAAAACTCTCTTAGATTTGGGAGGATTGGATGACCAGCAACTGGTTCCGGAAAATCTGCGAAGGCAACCTGGCGAGCACCTTGTCCGTGGTGGTGGCACTCGTGATCGGCGTTGCGGCGATTTCAGCCTGCAGCTTTGATCCAGAAGAAAAGAAGGATAAAGCGTCCGGTCCGTCCTCCAACACGACCCCAGGCGACTCATCGACAACGACGACGCTGGTCACCGACCCGAATGATCCAGCTGATCCAGAGTCCGGGGCCGCCTTCTTTCGCGGCACGGTTGCCGCATCGTTCACGAAGAACTGCGCATCCTGCCATTCAAGCACAGCAACTGGAACCAAGGGTCCGATCACCATCTACGACTACAACAAAATGAAGACGCTTCTTGCTCAGGGTGCTTCTTCAAGGAACAACGCGCTGATCGACAAGCTAACTGGTTTCGCCGCTCACGGCGGAGGCAAGCAATGTGACGTCGGTGCAGCCGGCACTGCGTGCGAGGCGCTCCAGAGTTGGCGCGACATTGAGGTCGAACGCGGCACACTGAATGACTTCACCGTGCCTGGTGGCACAACGACCACAACGCTGCCGGGACAGACGACGACAACGACCACAACGATGGCCGGCGCCCCAGATACACGCCCCGCCGCGATCATCAGCGTCAATACTGTCGGACTCGTCACCGGTTGGGCCATCGACAGAGCCAACTTGAACCGCACAGTGACCGTCACGGCCGTGGTTGGAGGATTACTCGGTAACGGAGGGGTCGCCGTCGGCACTGCGCAGGCCAATCGCGGTGGACCAGACGGTGACAACCCGGGCGATCGTCGTTTCGAGCTGCAGCTGGCACGAACCGTTACCGTCGGTGCTCAGGTCACGCAGGTTGCGGACGGAACCCAGCGCATGCTGTATCTCTACGATGGTACGACACTGATGACGCAAGTCGGATTCAATTTCAGGGCTTGGGCACCTACCGCTGCAGGCTTGGCCTACTTCACAAATACGCTAGGCCCACAATTGGCACGAAGCCCCCAAATGGGAGGGTGCGCAGCGGCGAATTGCCATGCCTGGGTGCATGACTCCGCCTACGCAAGAATTGCGGATCCTGCGCCTGTCGCAAATGTGACGGCTATCCAAAACACTCTCATCGGAAAACCTGCCTTGTTGGGGACACCGCACGGCGGCGGAAGGCTCTGCAACGACCAGAATGCCGGCGTCTGCGGCGCGATTCAAGAATGGTGGCGACTCAATTTCAGATAGTGGCTACCACCACACCGGTCGGCTACGCTCAGAAACAACCGTCGCGGGAAGTCTTCACAAGGAACAGCGCAGACCGCGGACCAACGTTGAGTCCACCGCGAGCACGCGAGCCCCACGCGGAGACCCAGTTGTTGCCGTCTCCGCCGCGAGAAATCTCCACATCGAATCCATAACGAAGTTCGCGGTAGCAGCCTGACTCGAGGCCGGGGAATCTCGCGGTTGAAGCGTCGAGCCACTCGGCGGACTTGTTGATGATCGCCACACCGTTGCCACCGCGTTCGATGAACAAAAGATTCGGGTTGTCACAGGATATACTCGCAGCACCAAGGCGCGCGTTGCTTCCGCCACAGACTTCACTACCGTTTCGGATGTACTCAGGCTGTCCAGCCATTCGCTTGCGGAACTGCATACCGGCCCGCACGATGTCTGAGTCAAGATCAGCATTAAAAATGAGCGGGGTGCCGTCCTTGCGCGCGAGGATCACGCCATAGGCCAGAAGTGCATCTTTGTAGTCCGAGAACTGAAAGAAATAATCGTTCATGACCGTGTCATGATTACGCGACATCGTAACTGCGATGTCTCCGGGCAATGCTCCGCCAGAGTTCTGTGGATTATTCAGCCGGCGGAGATCACCACCTGGCGAAAATGAACCGATCATGGTGCCAAGCAGGTGAAAATCAGAAAGTCGCATCATGCCCGAGTACTCGCTCGATTCACTGATGTTGCGACCGATCACTTCGCCGTAGCTGTACGCGCGCTTTCTCGCCGGGATCACCTCGAGAACGTCAGCGAAGTATTCCGGCTCAATGTGCTTGGCCGCATCGAAGCGAAACCCATCGATGCCGAGATCCATAAGCTTCTGCAGCCAGCGCTTGTGCACGCCCCGGACGTAGTTCGAAGACGTATCGAGGTCCGGGAGCTGTGCACGGTAGTCACACAGCCAGTAATGCGTCACCTGATAGCGATCGTCGTAGTTGTTGATGCACGGGCGTCGATCCGGCTCGCGGAAATCCCGCCAGGAAAACTGCGGAAACTGGAGGTCAGGGTAACGTCGAGCGTCGGCCATGTGGTTCAAGACCACATCCGCGATCACGCGAAGCCCACGCGCCCTCGCTGCCGTCGTCAGACGGCGAAGGTCGTTTTCATTCCCGAGCGGACCCTCGATGACTTCAAGATCGAGCGGCTGATAGCGAGCCCACCAGTC
>Ga0169931_10003158_pt1 | contig 26372 bp, 18 predicted proteins | sample Kivu_15m_20L_FD_129675 | JGI IMG/M metagenome (GOLD analysis project Ga0169931, IMG submission 129675) | Freshwater microbial communities from Lake Kivu, Western Province, Rwanda to study Microbial Dark Matter (Phase II) - Kivu_15m_20L... | ecosystem: Environmental > Aquatic > Freshwater > Lake...
TTCCGGCGGAATCGTGTGCTCGGGATGCTTATTCTCGCGGTCGTAGACCTTCAGCTTCACGGGGCCCGTGGCTCCGGCCACCCGTTCGGCGAATTCCCGCGGGCTGGCCACGCGCTCGCCATTCACGTGCGTGATCCGCATGTCAGGCCGCAGCCCCTCGTTCCAAGCCGGGCTGGACTCCGCGACTTCCGTCACGAGCACCGAACCCTGCGGATCGAGATCGCCCATTTGCGACCAGCTTTGAAAGTTCCGCGTCGCCGTCACGTAGTCGATCTGCATGCCCCGCCAGGCTGGCTTGGGCGCCGTGACGATTCTCCCCTCGGGCACAAAGTACTTGGCCAGCGCGCCAATCTCGACCTTGCGGACGTTCCCTTCACGTTCCACCGTGAGCAGGGCCTGCCCATCGGCTGGCAGCTTGCCGATCGCGAGCATGAACTGGTCCTGATCGTAGATCGGCTGGCCGTCCACGTGCGTGATCAAGTCGCCATCCTTCACACCAAACTGCTTGGCCGGTGTTGCGCCAACCACGGCCGTAACGAGCACCCCGTGGCGGCCGCTTTGACGATCCATCAGGGCGAGCGCGTTCACCGCCACGCCGAGGAAGCCATATTCCATCTCGCGTCCGGCCTTCAGTGTCTGCACCGCCCGCAAGAACGTCTCGTCGACGGGAATTGCGAAGCCGGCGGATTGTTCGTAGCCGCTGGCCGCCGCCAGCGAGACGGTCAGACCCATCATCTCGCCTTGCAGATTCAACAAGGCGCCACCGCTCGTGCCCAGGTTCAGCCGGGCGTCGGTCTGGATCAGCGTGCCGTATTGATGCAGCGCCGGCTTGGGGTTTCCTGAATCGAGCGAAGGACCGTCCTTCCGCGTGAGGTTCGCGATAATTCCCCAACTTGCACTGGCCTGTCCATCGCGGGCAATCGCATAGGGATTCCCCAACGCCAGGACAATCTGCCCTTTCTTCAGCTTCGAGGCATCGCCAAACGTAATCGGAACGAGATCCGTGGCCTCGACCTGCAAGACCGCCAGGTCGCTCCGCGGATCGGCCCCTTTCACCCGCACGACTTTGAAGATCCGCCGGTCTGGCGTGGTGACCCAGTAGTCGCAGTTTTCTTGCAGGACGTGGTTGGCGGTCAGGATCAGCCCGTCCGCGCCGACGACGACTCCCGTGGCATACTCGTTCGGAATGAACTCCGGCGTGCCAGGCGAAGCGAGCTCCGTGATCTGCAGCCGGCCAAATTGATTGACGCTCAGGTCGAGCGGCTGGTCGTCCTGCCGGCGAACGCGGGCAATGGCGACAACCGACTTCTCGGCCTTGGCAATCGCGTCGACCATGGCGCCTTCAATGGCCACCGCCGCCTGAAAAGCGGAGACGTTCCTGGCCCCGGATCCAGGGGCCGAGCCAGGTTGCTCAGCGTCGTCCTGGGCCAGCGCAGCCGCCGGCGCGGCTAGCGCAAACCCAAACGCGATGAGTCCGATCGCCGAGCATCGGCGTGATAGCGATCCGCAAGCGAGCAACAAGCGACTCATCCGGCACCTCGAAGGTATTTGGCAAAACGTGCTTTCGCCTCGTGGGCATTAGGAGCCCAGACCACCTGCGAGCGAGGATGCGGACTTTACCGGAGGACTATTCGTCTCCCTCGGCTGCAGCCTCGGCGTCAATCTTGCCAACCGGTTCGCCCGTGGCCATGATCTTGGCCTTAAGCTCCTCGACCAGCGCGGGATTCTCGAGCAGGTAGGTCCGGGTCTTCTCCCGACCTTGCCCCAATTGTACCTCACCGTAGCGGAACCAGGCCCCGGACCGGACGATCAGCTTGTGCAGGATCGCCAAATCCAGGACGTCGGCCTCATAACTGATGCCGCTGGAATGCATCATATCAAACTCGGCCAGCCGGAATGGCGGGGCGACCTTGTTCTTGACCACCTTGGCACGGACCCGCTGGCCAATGACTTCTTCGCCCTCTTTGAGCTGCCCAATCCGGCGGACGTCGATCCGGCAGGAGCTGTAGAACTTCAATGCCCGGCCACCGGGGGTCGTTTCCGGACTGCCGAACATGACGCCGATCTTTTCGCGGATCTGGTTGATGAAGATCACGCTCGTCTTGCTTTTGTTGATCGTGCCGGTCAGCTTCCGGAGCGATTGGCTCATCAGCCGGGCCTGCAAGCCGACGTGCGAATCGCCAATCTCGCCTTCCAGTTCCTTGCGGGGCACCAACGCCGCAACCGAGTCGACGACGATAATGTCCACGGCGTTCGACTTGATCAGCATCTCGGTGATGTGCATGGCCTCTTCGCCACAGCCTGGCTGGCTCACCAGCAGCGTTTCCAGGTCGACGCCGAGTTTCTTGGCCCAACTCGGGTCGAGTGCGTGCTCCGCGTCAATAAAGGCCGCAATTCCGCCGTTTTTCTGGGCCTGGGCCACCGCATGCAGGGCGAGCGTCGTCTTACCGCTCGATTCCGGGCCGAACACCTCGCAAATCCGTCCCTTGGGAATACCCTGGCCGCCCAACGCCAGGTCGAGCGAAAGGCTGCCAGTCGGAATGCCCTCGATCTGGACCGCTCGGGCGGCGCCCAGCGGCATAATCGCCCCCTCGCCGAACTGCTTTTCGATCTGGGCGACGGTGTTCCGCAGGTCGACGTTTCCGTCCATGAAGCTGGTGGCGGAGTTCTCTTTGGTCTTCTTGGATTTGGTTTCTTTGGCCATGCGATTGTTCGGTTTGGTGGCGGTGACCATGGGAGGACGCTTCCTTGTGCTTGAAGACGGGGCCGACAGTGTGGCAGTCGATCTTTCTGGACAGTGCGGTGCGAGGCCCGGCGGCTGACGGGGGCTGAAATGCCGCCAGGCCTGCACTAGTGAACACGTGTACATAGTGTATCGGCGTGCAGGCCATTCTTCAAGAGCGGTCCACCGAGATTTTTGCCCCTTTCTTTCCCGGGGCATCCTTCGACTGGCGGACAGCCGGCTAGCATCTTAGCAAACGCCCCAGGGATGGTGTACAGAGGGCGCACGACCACAACGGCTAGTGGACTGCTAGGGTTTGCGGCCCAACTAAAACCGCATCGCCGTAAAGCCGCCGTCAACGTAATAGGCCGCGCCCGTGATATAGCTCCCGGCTGACCGCGACAGCAGCAGCAGTGTCGCCCCCACCAGTTCGCTCGGCTCGCCAAACCGCGCCATCGGAGTCTGCCCCATAATATTCCCGGTGCGAACGGCGTCCAGAATCGCCCGGTTCTGCTCGGCCGGAAAAAAGCCCGGACAGATCGCATTCACCCGTACACCTTGCGGCGCCAGTTCGCGGGCCACGTTCTGCGTCAGACTGATCACGGCCGCCTTCGACGCGCTGTAAGCAAACACGCGCGAGAGCGGCTTGTCGCTCGTGACGCTGCCGATGTTCAGGATCGACCCGCCGCCGTGCGCCGCCATGTGCCCACCGAACACCTGGCAACCCCAGTGGGTGCCGCGCAGGTTGATGTCGATCACGCGCTGCCAGTCGTCGTCGCTGACTTCCAGATACTCGCTGGCCGAATTGACGCCCGCGCAGTTCACCAGCATGTCGACGCGTTTGACCTTGGCCAGCGACTGAGCAAGCAGATCTTCGATCGACTTGCGGTGACTTACGTCGACGGGCAGAAAGATCGCCTTCCCGCCGGCCGCTTCAATCGCTTTGACCCGTTCCGCGCCGCGCTCGGCGTGGCTGCCCGCGACGACGACGGTCGCCCCGGCCTTGGCAATCCCCTTGGCCAGAGCGCCACCGAGCACACCCGTACCGCCGATGACGACGGCCACTTGACCATCGAGTCCAAACAGTTCGTCCAGGTAGGATTTGGCCATGGTCAATCTCTATAGATCGAAATTGAAGAGACTAACCACAGAGGACGCGGAGCTACGCAGAGAAAAATCAGAGGAATAGAACCACAGATGAACGCGGATAAACACAGATGAGAAGGAAATAGATAGGAACAAAAAGAAGGGCCAAGTGGCTTAAACCGTCGCCAGACATCTTTGTCTTCCTGCCCTGCTTTTTCTCCTCTTTCTTTTCTCTTATTCGTGTTTATCTGTGTTCATCTGTGGTTCTCTCTTGCATTCTCTTCCTCTGCCTTCGCTCTGCGTTCCTCCGCGTCCTCTGCGGTTAATCTGTCTATTCTTCCCGACTACTTTCTCGGTTCCCGGCGCAGACGCAGCCAGTCGCTGTGGAACGTGCCCGGCTTGTCGGTCCGTTCGTAAGCATGCGCCCCGAAGTAATCGCGCTGGGCCTGCAGCAGGTTCGCCGGCAGGCTCGCCAGACGATAGCCGTCGAAGTAGGCCAGGGCCGCGCTGAACGCCGGCGTCGGCACGCCCAGCTGAATCGCCGTGGTCACCACGTGCCGCCAGGCCGGCTGGGCCTTCTCGACCGCCTCGGTGAAGTACGGCGCGAGCAGCAGGTTCTCCAGCTTCGGATCCGTGTCGAACGCTTCCTTGATCCTGTCGAGGAACCTCGCCCGAATGATGCAGCCGCCGCGCCACAGCATCGCGATGTCGCCAAAGTTCAGCGGCCAGTCGTGCTCCTTTGCCGCCGCGGCCATTTGCACGAAGCCCTGGGCGTAGCTGCAGATCTTCGACGCGTACAAGGCGTGCCGCGTCTCTTCGATAAATTGCTTCTTGTCCCCTTCGAACTTGCCAGCGGGCCCTTTCAGGACTTTGCTCGCACGCACCCGGGCGTCCTTCATCGCCGACAGGCTGCGGGCATACACCGCCTCGGTCACCAGCGTGCTCGGCACACCCAGGTCGAGCGCAAGCTGGCTCATCCACTTGCCGGTCCCCTTCGCGCCCGCCTTGTCCAGCACGTAGTCGACCAGGTAGTTGTCCGTATCCGGATCGCGCACGCTGAAGATGTCGCGCGTGATCTCGATCAGGTAGCTATCCAGCTCGCCGCGATTCCATTCGTCGAACACGTTGTACAGCTCTTCGTTCGAGAGCCGCAGCGCGTGCTTGAGTACGAAGTAGGCCTCGCAGATGAGCTGCATGTCGCCGTACTCGATGCCGTTGTGCACCATCTTCACATAGTGCCCGGCGCCGCGCGGGCCCACCCACTCGGCACACGGAATGTCAGCGTTCGGACCCACCTTGGCCGCAATCGCCTGGAAGATCGGCTTCACCAGCGGCCACGCCGCGACCGACCCGCCCGGCATCATGCTCGGGCCTTTCAGTGCGCCCTCCTCACCACCGGAAACCCCCGTGCCCACGTACAGCAGGCCCTTGGCTTCCACTTCGGTCGTGCGGCGTTCGGTATCGACGTAGTAGCTGTTGCCACCGTCGATAATGACGTCCCCTTTATCCAAGAGCGGCAGAAGCTGATCGATCACGGCGTCGACCGGCTGGCCGGCCTTGACCATGATCATCACTTTCCGCGGCGACTTGAGGCTTCCAACGAGCTCCTCGACCGTGTGGCAGCCGACGAAGTTCTTTCCCTTCGCACGGCCGGCGATGAAGTCGTCGACCACTTTTGTGGTGCGATTGAAAACGGCGACGTGATAGCCGCGGCTCTCCATGTTCAGAGCCAGGTTCTCACCCATCACGGCCAGGCCGATCAGTCCGATGTCACAAGTAGCAGGCATAATTATTTGTTTGTTAAGTGTCGTCTCGGGTGCCACTGCTGGCTTGCCCGGCAGTGCTGTTATCTGGTTTCACCTTGCTGATCGCATCCGAGTGATGCAGCATGGGTTGATTTCGTTGTTTTTCGTTGCCGATTGGTTCTCAACGCGGCCTCCCGGCAAAGCCGGGGGCTACCGGAAACGTCGTGCCGACGGTTACTTCTTCCACGGCGGCAGTTCCGGCAGGTAACTGTCGAACTCTGCCAGCAGTTCCTTCTGATAATCTCCAGCGAACGTGCCGCCGAAGAACTTCTCAATCCCCTCGTCGTACAGCCGCTTCCAGCTCGCTTCTTCGTGGCCCGGATTGATCGGGTAAAACAGCGCGTCGTTGGCCACCGCCGCCTTGTAGTCGCCCGGAGCGTCGCCGATCATCAGCGTGTGATTTGGCTTGTACTTCTTGGCGTTGGCCAGGGTCTCTTTCTTCGAGGCCACTTCCTGGCCGCAGATCGCCCGCACGTACTTACTCAAGTCGTGCTCTTCCCATTCGCGCTCGAGCGCTTCGTTCGGCGTGGCCGACACCACCAGCAGATCCGCCTTCGCCTGCAGTTTCTCCAGACACTCGCGCACGTACGGAAACGGCGGAACATTGCTCACGATGTCGGTCACCGTGTTGTTCACCGCCTTCGACCAGGCGAGCGCCTGCGTCAGGTCGGCATCCCCGGTCTTCTTGACCTCGGCTTCGAGCGCCGGGTTGCCGAGCTTCGTCTCACGCTTCATCCACTCGACGATCCCCTGCGGAATCGTCACTTCAACCTTGCGAGCGACGACCTCGGGTCGCTCCTTGAGCCACTCGAGGGCCTCGATCAAGGCCGGAAAGCGATTAATCCCCCGGCTCTTTGAGTACAGGTTCACGAACTCGGCCGCTTCGCGAGCATACTTGCTCACGCCGGCCAGGCCGTAGTACTGGATGATGTTCGGAATGAAGCATTCCTTGTGCTTCACTTCCATCGTGTCGAAGGCGCAGCCGTCGGAATCGATGCCGACCAGAAAATCATGCTGGGGAGTGATCTCGAACATAACGCGTGCTGTTGTGTCGTTTCGTGTTGGGAGTGTTTATTGCTTGGATAACCGGTCGACTCGATATTAGCCCGAAGCGCGAGCGAGGGTACCCTGCCCCGAGACACTGACTTCACTCACAGCCCATTGTCCATTTCCGCAAGCAAGGTGACGCCACACGGCGGGGCACACTCGCTTGCGCGTCGGGCTGACATCTCTCTTACTTCCGATCCGCCTGCGGCACGTACTTCGCCAGCTTCTGCTTGGCGTGAATCTTTTCGAACCGCGTCATCCGGAACCGTCCGTCCACGAGCGGCATCGTGAGCATGTCTTCGCCCACCAGCGGCTTGGCATAACGGACGAAATCATCAGCCACGTCGTTCCCTTCCTTGGTGATCCACTCCTTGGGGAACGTCCGTTCGCTGTTGGCCACTTCGGCCAGCGGCACCTTGTCGTACCGCACGCTGTAAATCGGCGGCTCGTTCCGTAGGATCGTCGACATATAGCCGTTCTCGCCACGAGCCGCGAGCAGCGCCGCGAGCTGACCGCTGCGGTACGCTTCTTCCAGGTCGACGGTCGAGGCCAACGCGATGGCATGCCGCTGATCGGTGCCCGGCACGTTGCCGCGGGCCGCGCCTTTGGCCGCCAGGCCCACCTTATTCAGGTGATTCACCACGGCCTGGGCCACGGTCATCTGGCTGCTGCTGAACATCACGTGGCCGAACGAGTCGCGGACTTCGCCCAGCGAGCCAACGTCGAATCCTTCGCTCACCACCACGACGCAGCGGCCATGCTGACGAAGCTGATCGTTCACCTGGTCGGCCATTTGCTCCAGCGAGCAAGGACTTTCGGCCAGGTAGATTTGCAGTGGCAGTTCGCGGTTCGGATCGGCCAGTCGCGCGGCGGCCGGAATGTAACCGATCTTGCGCCCCATGGCCTGCATAACGAGCACGGGATCGGCCGGTGAGGAACCTTCGTTCTCCTCGTTCGCGGCCTGCACCATGTGCATCCAGTACTTGGCCACCGAGCCGTAGCCCGGCGTATGGTCGATCAGCTTGAATGCGCTGTCGCCTACGTCGTTGTCGATCGTCTTCGGCACGCCCACGCCAACCAGGTCCAGCCCGCGCTCGCGCGCCATCGCGGCCACTTTGTTGGCCGTGTCCATCGAGTCGTTGCCGCCGATGTACAGGAAGTAGCCGATGTCGTGCGCCTTGAACACGTCGAGCACGCGGTCGAAGTCTTCGGTCTGCTTCGGCTTGAGCTTATAGCGGCAGGTGCCAATCGACCCGGCGGCCGGCGTATAGCGCAGCAGCGAAACCTCTTCGGCCGGCTGGGCGGTCAGGTCGAGCAGCTCTTCCTTCAGCACGCCTTCGATGCCGTGCACGGCGCCATACACGGTGCCGATCTCAGCCAGCTCGCGCGAGATTTCGATGATTCCCCGCAGGCTGTTATTGATGACGGGGCTCGGTCCGCCGCTCTGGGCGACAACCATGTTTCGAGGCTTGGACATACGTAAATACCGGGCACATTCGGGCCATTCAAGAAACCCAAATGGTAACAGCCTCGCGACAAGCGCGAAAGCCCCCGCCATCCCACCCCAAAGCCAGGGGCATACCTTCCCCTGGAACAACGCACTACGTATACCTCACACCCCGGTGCTCCGGCTCGAAGAACGCCGGCAGCATGCCATCCACGCGGAGCAATCCCTTGCGCGTCAGCGTCACTTCACGATCGTTGAACGAGAGCAGCTCATCATCCGCGTGTTGCTGGAACTCGCTTCGCCAGTGCTCCAGAATGTCGACACCGAACTTGCGGCGGAAGTAATCCACTTCCAGCCGACCAGTCTTCAGCTGCAGGATCATCTCGCGCACCAGCAACTGATGCGGCGTCGGTTTCATCCCGCGATACAGCGGCAGCTCACCTTGCTCCAGGCGACCGACATAGCCTGCCCAGTCAGGCTCGTTCTGATAGTGCACGCCCGACGCGTGGCCGAAGCTGGCCACACCGGTCGCGAGCAGATCGCTGCCGTGCCACAGGTTGTCGCGATAGCTGAAGTTCACCTTGCTCTTGTCTTTGACCATCGTGTAGGCGCTCGACACGCTGTAGCCGGCCGCGGCCAACTCGTCGAACGCGTACTTCACCCAGGCTCGCTTCAGCGGCCAGTCGGCCACGGGCGTTTCAATCTGATTGCCCAGAATGTCTTTGGAGTACACCGTATTGAACGGCAGCTCCATCTGATAGATCGTCACGCTGTTCGGATCGAGCGCGATCGTCTTCTTGATGCAGTCTTTCCAGTTGTCCCACGTCTCGCCGACCATCCCCGCGATCAGGTCGATGTTGACGTTTGGAAAGCCGGCCGCGCGGATCCAGTCCCAGGCTTTGTAGACCTCAGGCGAAAGATGCGCCCGGCCGTTCTCTTCCAGCACGGCGTCGCTGAAATTTTCGACTCCCAGGCTGAGTCGCGTCACGCCCAGCTCGCGGAGCGTGGCCACTTTGGGCTCGGAGAGCGTGCCCGGCTCGCACTCGAATGTGACTTCCTCGGCATGATCCCAGTTGATGTTCGCTCGTAGTCGATCGACGAGCTTGGTCAGTTGCTTGCCGCTGAGGAATGACGGCGTGCCGCCGCCGAAGTACACGAACCGGAACGGCCTCCCGCCCATCACTTCCAGCTTGCTGACCAGTTCGATTTCGTGCGCCAGGGCCGAAACATACGTCTCGACGTCTTCGGCGCGCTTGTCGGTATACACGCGGAAGTAGCAGAACTTGCAGCGCTTGCGGCAGAACGGAATGTGCAGATACAGCCCCAGCGGCGCCGGCTCGGAACTGCCGGGCGGAGAGAGCGGCGGCGCATGCAGGGCCGCTCGCACGTCGTCGAGCGCTTCGGCCGACCACTGCGAAAACGGTGGGTAGTTCGAGATGAAGTAACTACCAACTTCAGTTTTCGATTCCGTCGCCATCCGTCACCTCTTCCGCAATCAAAAATACAGGCTAACCGCAGAGAACGCGGAGGTTCGCAGAGGGGAAGGCAGAGAAGACAGAACCACAGATGGATACAAATCAACACAGATTGAGGAAAGCAGCATTGGGGAGCTCCTGGCCTTCTCTCTTCTTATTTGTGTCTATTTGTGTTCATCTGTGGTTCTCCTCTGTATTTCCCCTGCGTACCTCCGCGTCCTCTGCGGTTAATTATTTCGCTTTCGAGCCAAAGCAATACAGCGTCCCGTCGGTGTTGCCAATCACCAGTCGGCCGTCGGCGATCGCCGGCGAAGCGATAAAGTCTCCGCCCGCTTCGTATTCCCAGACTTTCTTGCCGGTCTTGCGATCAAGTTCATACAGCCGGCCGTCCGAAGCGCCGACAAACACCCGATCTCCCACCATCACCGGCGACGAATCGACGCGCGACTTCGTCCGGTACTTCCACAGCTCCTGACCCGTCGCCGGCTCCAGCGCATACACCATCTTATCCCGACTGCCAAAGATCACGGCCGTGGCGTCGAGCGCTCCACTCGACCGCAGCGGCATGTTCTTCCCCGTGTTAATCGTCCAGCGGACTTTCCCCTCGCGCCAGTCGATGCAGAAGAACGTCGACCCCTCGGTTCCAAAATACACATTGTTTTCGTCCGCGGCCGGCGTCGAACCCGTCGGCCCATCGATCTCGACCGTGGTGATCGCTTCGCCTTTGTCCAGATCGACGATGTGCAGCTTGGCGTCGCAGCCGGCCAGAAACGCCCGGCCTTCGACGACGGTGGGCTGGCAGCGGATCTGATCGCCGATCGTGTAGGTCCAAACCTTCTCGCCGGTCGCCGCCTTCATGCAATACAGCGTCGCGTCCTGCGACCCGAACAGCACCGTGTCTTTATAGAAGTTCGCCCCGGAATTGACTTCCGCTCCGGTCTCCGTGCCCCAGATCGGTTTGCCGGTCGCTGCTTCGAAGCAGTAGAAGCGGCCATCGCTGTCGCCCACAAACACCCGGCCGTCGCGCACGGCGGCCGGCGCGGTAAAGCCCAGGTCGGTGTGATAGCGCCACTTCTCTTTGCCATCTTCGAGCGAAAGCACGTACAGTTCGCCGTCGAGGCTGCCGGCATACACCAGCCCGCCGTCGATCGCCACCGTGGCTTCGAAGCCGTGGTCCTTGCTGTTGAACTTCCACAGCACTTCGAGCTTCTCGGGCAGCGTGCTGCCAGCGACGCCCGTGGCCATCGTGTCGCCGCGGAACACGGGCCAGGCCGCTGGCGGCGAAACAGCGCCGGGCGTGGCGTCAGCGGCCAGCGCGGCATTCGTCGCGAACATCACTGCGAGCAGCGCCGCGCTCAAGTTAAAGCCCGGGGAATACCTTCCCCGGGAACTTCCCGGCGAAAAAAGTAGTCGCCGGACTTTAGCGCACAGTTTCGTCATCTTTCGCCGCTGGAACGTGATCGCCATTGCAGAAAGCCCCTCGCGAGCGAAAAATCAATACGCCGCCTCGTACAGCGTGAGCAGCTCGGCTTCCCCTACCCTACGCGGATTGAAGCTGCCGGTCCACTGTTTGGCCGCTTCGGCCGCCATTTCGCCGAGTTTTGCCCGTTCGACACCGCACTCGCCAAGCTGCGTGGGCAGCCCTGCCTTCGTGACCAGCTTCGTCACGAACTCGGCCAATCCCTGGTAGCCGCTCTCGGGCTTCGGAAAGCCATTCGTCCCGCCGGTCCCTTCGAGCAGATCCTGATACCAGTGGCCGAACTCCGCGCCGTTGAAGCGAATCACGTGCGGCAGCATCAGGCCGATCGCGCGGCCGTGCACGATGCCATACCGAGCCGTCAACGGGTTGGCCAGCGCGTGCGTGGCCCCCAGCATCGAATTCTCGATCGCCAGACCGGCAAAGCACGCTCCCAGTTGCATCGCCCCGCGCGCGTCCAGGTTCTCAGGCTCGTCCAGCACGCGCGTGAAGTTCTCGGCCAGCAGCAGCCACGACTCGCGACTGAACGCCAGCGAAACCGGATTGCGCACCTTGGTGACGTACGTCTCCAGCGCGTGCGCGATCGCGTCGATGCCGGTCAGTGCCGTCACGATCGGCGGTTGCGAGACGGTCAGCGTGGGATCGAGAATCGCGATCCGGAACGACGCCTTCTTGTCGCCGCAGGCCATTTTGACGTGCGTCTTCGAGTCCGAGATCAGTGCGAATGATTGCGTTTCGCTTCCCGTGCCGGCCGTGGTCGGCACGGCGATCATCGGCAGCATCGGTCGCGTGGCCTTGCCCACGCCCCAATAGTCCTGCATCCGGCCGCCGCCAGAGTAGATGAAGTTGATCCCCTTCGCGCAGTCCATCGAGCTGCCGCCACCGAGGCCGATGATCAGCTCCGGCTGATAGCGTTTGCACAGGGCCACGCCGGCGTCGACGTTGTCCGTCGTCGGGTTTTCCTCGACGCCGTTGAAAAGCTGAGCCTCGATGCTCGCTTTGGCTAGCGAGTCGAGTCCCCGGGCGGCATGTCCCGCCTTGACGATCCCCGGATCGCTAACCACCAATGCCCGTCGTGCGCCCAACTCACCGGCCAACGCCCCGAGCTGATCCACTTTGTCGGGGCCGTAAACGATGCGCGTGCGCGGCTGGTAATCAAAAGGAATCATGCACGCATCGCGGCGGGGTGACTTCGGGCGGGGTGTGTTACGTGCTGGCTTCCGCTGCCGGATGCCACTGATCTGTTCAGCCCCCGGCTCCGCCGGTGGGGTACTTTGTCGCGCCGGGTGCCACTGCTGGCTTGCCCAGCAGTGTTCTTCTCTGGTTTCACCTTGCTCGTCGCGCTATCAGCGGTTTCTGCAAGGGTGAATGTCCTCGTTCTCGGAATCTGATCGTAGGTGTCCTTCCGCAGGAGCACTGCTGGACAAGCCAGCAGTGGCACCCAGCGTTCATCGCTCTACCGCATTGCCGCCAGCCGCTCTTCCGGCACCTGGTATGCCCGGGCGCGGAACAGGAACTCCACGATGTTGCCTTCGTGCGGCTGCAGCCAGTCGAGCTTGATCGTCGGGATCGGCCCGATGTTCAAGCGGTCGATGTGCGTCGCGTCGGTCAGTTCCTGTTGGAACTTGGGATCGTTCGTCAGTGCCGTGCAAACCAGCGTCGGACCCATCGCTTCGAGCATCTTGTCCTGCGGGCATTCCACAACGCTCGCAAACGGATACATGTACTCGGCCTTGGCCAGCGTGTTCGACGGGCTCTTGCAGTGCACGATCGTCGGCCGCAGGTAGGCGCAGCGCTCTTTCTCTTCCAGACGCGCGCCATACTCGCTGGTCATGTCCGTGACGCCGTCTTCTTTCAGCCCCGCGGCAATCTGGTTCCAGATCGCCTGGGCGGCCCCGGGAATCGTGAACGCGGCCAGCCCGGCCTTCGGGTCTTCGGGCGGCAGCACCGGAACTGGACCAATCTTTTTGGCGATTGCCGCGGCGATCTCTTTCGTGTGTCGCGAAGCCCAGATGCCCGAGCAGTTGATGCAGCCGCGGCCGCTGTTGAGATAGATACTGTCGGCCATCAGGTCGACATACTTCTCCCAATCGTCGACCACGTCGTCGCCGAGCAGGATCTTGCTGAACCCAGGACCGTGAGCCTGCACCTTGGGGTTCCCCTTGTAGCGCTCGACGGTCGGCGTGCCACCAAAGATCATGCTCCGATCGCAGCTCGCCAGCACTGCGGCACCCACATCCGGACCGCCGGGATAAATCGAAATCGCTTCGGCCGGAATGCCCGCCTCGGTGAAAGCGGCCGTCATCCGGTAAGGCGTCCAAGGCTCTTGCGGGCCCGGCTTCAGCACCAAGCCGATCTGCATTGGGATCACCGGCAGCCACAGCGTGTGAACGCCCGGCGAGTTCGACGGCAGCACCAACCCCACGGCCGGCGCTTGCGCCTGGTAGCTCACCACCACGCCGCGATTCTCCACGCCGAAACCGTTGCTCAGAATGTTCAGATTCAGCCCGCGAGTGAGCGCATCGAGCATCTGGTCCATGTGCGAGAGCACGAAGAAGTTCTTCGCCATGTTCGCCTTGCACATGTGCTCGGGCAGACCGGTCGAAGCCGACTGCATGTGAGCGAACTCATCGGGCGACTGCGTGCCGTCTCCCAAGGGGAGCGTCGCGTTCAGATACAGCTCGCCGGCCTTCTTCACCCGCTCGATCAAGTCGTCGATCGGGATGTCGCGGAGCACCTTGCGGGCGTTGGCCGCTTTGCGCATGTCACGCTGCAAAAGGCCGCCATTGGCCTGGCTCACCTTGGCGATCGGTTCACCGGTGAGAAAGTGCTTCACGTCGTCAGTTTCGAGCGACTCGTAGGGCTTGCCCCAGCGCAGAATCGGAATGTTGAGCACGTGTGGTCCTTTGGTGTGTTTCGGGTGCCACTGCTAGCTCGCCCAGCAGTGCTCTTCTTAGTTTCACCTTGCCGTCGGATTCGTCATGAAACTCGTCCTCTCAAATCCGGTCGCCGTCGCCGATGCTTCCGGGCTAAACGGTCCATGCCGTGTTCGCTCGGTTGTTCACCCCCCGGGCAAAGCCGGGGGCTAATGATGTCATTTCTTGTCGAGTGTTGACCAATCCTACGGCCCAGATCAATACACTTTGTTCAATACACGCCGACGGTCGTGGCCTCGGCCAACTCGTGGAACGGACGCACGCCGCTCACGCCGTCCCAGGGATACTTGATATACGGCTTTTCGCGTTCGCCTTCGTCCCGCTCGAGGAAGCCCGGCACGAAGAACTCTTTGGTCAGCGTCGTGAGCTTCACGCGGCCGGTCTCGCCGTAACCCACGACCTTGTGCGGATCGTTGAAGTCGACGATCTCCAGCACCGCCCGAGGCTGCGGTGCATAGTACGAAATCTTGTAACCCTCTTCGGCCGTGACTGGCTTGCTGCAGGCCAGGCCCATCAGCGTATTGCCATAGGTCGGCGTCATGTACACGCCTTCCAGGTACTCTTCCGTGGCAAAACGCGTCCACTGGGGCGTGAACTCGGTGCCGCCAGAGAAGATGCCGGTGATCCCCATCTCGCGGATCGTGGTGCCTCGCTTCTCCAGTTCCATCGCCAGCGACTCGAGCAGCTTCGGCGTGGTGAACATGCAGCGGACATCGTGCCCCGCACTGAGAATCGTGATCGCCTGATCGATGCAGTGTTTCTTGTACTCTTCCAGATGTTCCATCCAGCCTTTTTTGATCAGCTTGATGACCCACCGCGGATCGAGATCGATGCAGAAGCAGATCCCACCGCGATGCTGGCAAAGGTGTTCCACCGCCAGCCGCAGCCGCCGCGGACCCGAGGGACCCAGCATCAGCCAGTTCGCACCATGCGGGAAGTACTCGTCCGGCAGCGTGTTGCTGAACAGCGAGTAGTCGATCCGGAAGTCTTCGATCGCGATTCGGCTCTTGGGAATGCCGGTGGTGCCGCCGGTTTCAAAGACGTAGATCGGCTTGTCGGCATACGCCTTCGGCACCCACCGTCGCACCGGGCCGCCGCGCAGCCACTCGTCTTCGAACAGGTCAAACTTCTTCAGATCGTCAAAGTTGTTGACCTCCTTCAGCGGATCGAACTTGAGCGACTTCGCCTTCTCCAGCCAGAACGGGCAGCCCGTCGACGGATGAAAGTGCCACTGCACGGTTTCATAAGCCTGGGCGTCCAATTGGTCGCGAGCCCGCTTGGAGGCGGACGTAAGTTCTTCTGGGGTCGACTGCTGGAGTGTGCTCATCAAATCTCCTCGCTCGGTGGGAAGCGCTGCCGGAATGCTCGGCTGGCGAGACTCGCCGGCTTTAGGTGGGGGGCTTTGGGCGGCGAGCCGAATAACTCAAAAAATACCAGTCGCCAGTGGCCAGCACAACCATCCGCCACCGCGAGCCCGCGGCCCGCGTGTCGGCCCACAGCAACTCGGCGACTTTGGGAAAATTTGCACGATTATACCGCTCGACCTCCCGAAGCTTTTTTTTGACACCGCGCCTGATGCCGGGGTATGCTTTCGGGTGCAGATCCGACAGCGAAGAGTGCGCACCCTTTCACGTCCGCGCAAATCACACTCGAATTATTCGGGAGGCCAGGCGATGATCCTCCGTGAGATCCTGCAAACGAAGGGAACCCTCGTACACACCATTGAGCGCAACGATTCGCTGCAAGAAGTCGTCGATCGGCTCGTGCAGAATAACTGCGGCTCGCTCGTGGTGGTTGACTCCCGCAGCAGCGAAACCCGCATGGTCGGTATCATCACCGAACGGGACATCCTCCGCTCCTGTGCCACCCATCGTTGTCCGCTCAATGCTTTAAGCGTCGCCGACGCCATGACTGCCGACGTCGCAACGGGCTCGCCGTGCGACTCGATCGAAGACACGATGGGCCTGATGACCATCCGCCGCATTCGCCACTTGCCGGTGGTTGACGACGGAGAACTCGTCGGCCTGATTTCCATCGGCGACATCGTCAAAACGCAGCACGATCGACTGACGATGGAAAATCACTATCTGAAGAACTACCTGCACTCGAGCTAGCACTCCGTTTTCTAGTGCGCTCTTAAAAGCCAGGGGAATTCCTTCCCCTGGAACTGCGCGCTAGTTCTTCGCACGCTAGTTTTTCGCAACGGTCGCTTGCAGCGCACGTACGTCTTTCGGCAGCGGGAAGTAAACTTCCTCCTCGCGGATCGAGCGCGACTCGATCCGCGCGCCGAACTTTTCGACCAACAGGTCGATGCACTTCTCGACGACCGTTTCCGGCGCGCTCGCGCCGGCCGTGATCAGCACCGTGTCGTCCGTCGCGAACCAGCCCAGGTCGATGTCCTCGGGGCCGTCGATCAAATGCGTTCGCGCCGTCGACTCTGTGGCCAGTTCGGCCAATCGCTGGCTGTTCGAGCTGTTCTGACTGCCGAGCACCAGCACGACGTTTGCCTCTTGCGCCAGGATCCTGACAGCCTCCTGCCGATTCTGAGTCGCATAGCAAATGTCGGCTTTCGGCGGTCCGACGATATGCGGAAAGCGTTCCACCAGCCGGCGAATGATTCGGCTGGCGTCATCCACGCTGAGTGTAGTCTGCGTGAGATAGGCAAGCTTTTCCGTTTGGAGCTCCAGCTTGTCTACATCTTCAGGCGACTCGACCAGGATGATCGCTTCGGGCGCTTCGCCCATTGTGCCGATCACTTCGTCGTGTCCCTCGTGGCCAATCAGGATGATCGTGTAGGCCTCCTTGGCATAGCGAATCGCTTCCAAGTGTACCTTGATCACCAGTGGGCAAGTGGCGTCAATTGTCCGCAGTCCACGCTCGGCGGCAATGCGGCGGATTTCGGGCGAAACTCCATGCGCCGAATAGAGTAGCGTCTCGCCGGGAGGTACTTCAGTGACGTCCTCCACGAACACCGCCCCCCGAGCACGGAACCGCTCGACGACGTATTTGTTGTGGACGATCTCGTGGTACACGTAGACCGGGGTCCCCACGATCTGGATGGCCAGCTCCAGCGTCTCGATAGCCATGTTGACGCCGGCGCAAAAGCCGCGCGGGCTGGCGAGGATGATCTTCATGGGGGTGAGCTGCTGCTGCTCCTGGCTGCAAAGTCTTTGCGGCGGGCCGCATCCATGCTATCGCGCAGCCGGTCTGGCTTTGCAAGGGGTAAGCAAATCATCATAATGTGCAGCGACCGGATTGAGAATAGTCGTGCGGGGCCGCGCGCCACACTAGTCTGACGTGCAGATCGCAATCCGACGCACACTTTCACGGATGGGCGTAAGAAATCGATGGGTGAGCTTTCGCTAGCCACCGAGCTGGGCCAACTGGGACCGGCCCGGCGCACCTCGCGCCGCTGGACTTCTGCCGACGCGGCCCGCTATTGCCGCGATCTGGTCCGCCGACACTATGAGAACTTCACCGTCGCCAGCTTGCTTTTGCCCCGCGAGCTCGTGCCGCACTTTCACGCGGTGTATGCCTACTGCCGCTGGGCCGACGACCTGGCCGACGAGACGGCTGGCCCCGAGCAAAGTATCGAGCTTCTGGATTGGTGGCAGGGTGAACTCATCCGCTGCTATGAAGGCCAGGCCGATCATCCGGTGTTCGTCGCCTTGCGCGAGACGATTCGCGAGTTCCAGATTCCGCCCGAGCCGTTTCTCGACTTGCTGGTGGCGTTCCGCCAGGATCAGCGAGTCACCCGCTACGAGACGCACGAAGAGGTGCTCGCCTACTGCCGCAACTCGGCCAATCCCGTCGGCCGGCTGGTGCTCTACCTGGGCCGCTGCCACGACGAGCAGCGCGGCCGCCTCTCGGACGACGTCTGCACGGGCTTGCAGCTCATTAACTTCTGCCAGGACGTCAAACGAGATTGGCTCAAGGGCCGCGTCTACCTGCCGACTGAGACGCTCGCCCGACATGGCTGCCAGTTTTCGATGCTGGATGAAGACACCGCGACCGACGAACTCCGGGCCGCACTTCGTGAACAAGTGGAGCGCGCCGAGCGGTACCTGGCCAGTGGCGACGTGCTGGTCCCCGCGATGAGTCGCGCATTGCGGCTCGACGTCGCGCTGTTTACTGCTGGCGGTCGCGAGATTGCCGCGGCGATACGTCGCGCGGAGTTCGACGTCTTGCGCTCGCGGCCGCGCGTTTCGAAACTGTCCAAGTTAAAACTGCTCGCGGCCTGTTGGCGCGAGACGCGTAGGATGCCCTAACCGACCTGTGGCAAGGATATGCCCCTCATGAACAGCGGAGTTCTCGAAGAAATGCCCCCGAAGCTGCTCGAAGCCAGCTATGCGCATTGCCATGACATCGCGCGCCGTTCGGCCTCCAGCTTCTACTATTCGTTCCTCCTGCTCCCCGAGCGGCAGCGGCGCGCGATGTGCGCGCTCTACGCCTTCTTGCGCCGCACGGACGATCTGGGCGATTGCGATCGCTCGGTCTCGGAACGTCGCGCAGCGCTCGTCGAGTGGCGGCAGGCGCTTCACCGAGCCCTGTCCGGTGAACACGACGATCCGCTGTTGCCGGCCCTGGTCGACACGATCCACGGCCACGGCATCAGTCGCGCGCAACTGGAAGAAGTGATCGACGGGGTCGAAATGGATCTCGAACCGACTGGCTACGAGACCTTCGCCCAGTTGGAGACGTATTGCCATCGCGTGGCCTCGGCCGTGGGACTCGCCTGCCTCCCGATCTGGGGCTGCACCAAGCGCGAGGCCCTTGCTCCCGCCCGCAGTTGTGGCCTGGCGTTCCAGCTCACGAACATCCTCCGCGATCTGAAGGAAGACGCCGACGCCGGCCGCGTCTACCTGCCGCGCGAAGAGTTCGCCCGCTTCGGCTACTCGACCGAAGATCTGCGGGCCGGCCTGCGCAACGAACGGTTTCGCGAACTGATGCGCTTCCAGATTGCCCGCGCCGAGGGCTTCTACGAAGCGGGCAGCCAACTGGTCTCGCATCTCTCGGCGGATGGACGTCGCGTATTCGGCAGCATGCTCGCGGTCTATCGCACGCTGCTCGCGGAAATCAAACGCCGCGACGGCGACGTGTTCAGCACGCGCGTCAAGCTCAGCCGCTGGCAAAAGATGCGAATCGCCTCGCAGTGGATCGCCGGTGGTCCGTCGGTCGATAGCGCGGTTGGCGCGTCGGCTCCATGACGAGTCAGCCGGACGAGCGGCCGCACGTGGCAATCGTCGGCGGCGGTCTCGCGGGCCTCGCCGCGGCCGTCGCGCTCGCGGACGATTGTCGCGTCGAACTCTTCGAATCGCGCCGCTCGCTCGGTGGCCGGGCTGGCTCGTTTCGCGATCCCACCACGGGCCAGTCGATCGACCACTGCCAGCACGTTAGCATGCGCTGCTGCACGAACCTGGCCGACTTCAGCCGGCGGGTAGGCATCGACGGCCTGTTTCGCCGAGTCGACACGCTGCATTTCATCGGTCCGGACGGCCAGCGCAGCGATCTATTCGCCGGCTTCCTGCCCGCGCCAATGCACCTGGCCCGCGCCTTCTGCGGTCTGAGGTTCCTCTCACTCCGCGATCGGCTCGGCGTGGCTCGGGCTATGTGGCGATTGATGCGGCTGCGCGAAACGGACGAAGAGACTTCACCCACCATCGGGGCCTGGCTTCGCGCGCAGCGGCAGTCGGCCCGAGCGATCGAGCTGTTCTGGAACGTCGTGCTCGTCAGCGCCCTGGCCGAAGAACTCGATCGAGCCTCACTGTCTGCGGCCCGCAAGGTGATCGTCGACGGCTTTCTCACCAATCGCGAGGCCTACGTCGTCGAAGTGCCTCGCGTCCCGCTGGGCGAGCTCTACGGCGACGCCCTGCTTCGCTGGTTCGCCGACCGCGGTGTTACCGTGCATTTCAACTCGGCGGCCAGGCAAGTGAGTCATCCGGACGGTCGGCCGCAGCTCCTGCTGGATGACGGTCGCGAGATCAGGCCGGATCACTTGATCGTGTCGATGCCGTGGCACAAGCTGCGCGACGTGGTGGATGGCGAACTTGCCGCGCGCTGGGCCTGGCTCGACGAGATCGACACCGTGGCCGCGTCGCCGATCACAGGTGTGCATCTCTGGTTCGATCGGCCGACCATGCCGCTCGACCATGCCGTGCTCGTCGGTCGGCTCAGCCAGTGGGTGTTTCACCGCGAGTCGTCCTCGCTCACGGCAAACGAAGTCCGAGCGCCCGCACACTACTACCAGGTCGTGATCAGCGCCTCGCGAAACCTCGCCGGCCGCAATCGCGACGACGTAATCGCCGAAGTCTGCTGCGAGTTGGCCGCAATCTGGCCCGCTGCCGCCCAGGCAAGGCTCCTGCACGCGCGAATGGTAACCGAGCATGCCGCGGTGTTCAGCACGCGGCCCGGGCTGGAGCAGATCCGTCCCGCGCAGCAGACCGTGACGCATGGCATTCACGTGGCCGGCGATTGGACGCGCACGGGCTGGCCCGCCACGATGGAAGGCGCCGTGCGCAGCGGCTATCTTGCTGCCGAAGGCGTCCTGCGCTGCCTCGGCCGCCCTCGCCGCGTGCTCGCGGGCGACCTCCCACGCTCGTGGTTGGTGCGGCAATTGGTTCGCGATTAGGACTTGATGCTCGAGAAGAATAGCCCCCCTCCCCAACCCTCCCCACACGTGCCGAGCCGTGTCGGGGAGCTGCTTGGATTGGATGACGCGTGCCCCGTGGACACGGCCGGCACTGGGGGAGGGAGCAGAACCGGGGAGATGCGGTCTCGGTGCGGAACGGGGAGAACGCGGGAGCAGAGAGCGAAAGAGAAACAGCAGCGACGCGTCTCTGAAATTTCTGGCTCCCGCCCACTTGTGGGGAGGGCTGGGGGAGGGGGACGCCCCTTTAGTTGTCCCCCATTCGTAGTGCCGCCTGGTGTCCGCGCACTACAATGGGGCCATGCGCGAATTGGTTGCCAGGAACATGCGAGTTCGTCCCTCAGTTGTCTGTGTTTGCGCCAGTGAACTAGGGCTCTGCACCGTTTTTCGCAACAGCGTTAGCGTATGCGATTGCACTGTTTTCCTTTTGCCAATCTTCGCAGGGATCATTGGCCTGATCGGCTACGGCTTCATCTCGGTCGCCAGTCCGAAAATTCTAGGATCAAAGTGGACTACGCCCCGCCGTCTCAATAATTGACATCGTTGCTGGCCGCAACGTATCGTAAGGGCTGTCCAAGCCTGCCTTTAAGCCCGGCCCGAGGGTCCCGCCTGTGCAACGGTTCGCCGTCACATTGTGCATTTTGCTGGCGGTCGCGACCTTTGTTCGCGGCGATGAGCACACGCCGGACTTCGACCGTGACGTCGCCCCGCTGCTGGTCAAGCACTGCCTCGGCTGCCACAACGCCAGCGAACTCGCCGGTGGGCTCGATCTTTCGGCCTGGGACAAGCTCGCCGCCGGGGGTGAAAGCGGCGCGCCGGCCATCACCCCGGGCGACCTGGACGCCAGTTACCTTATCGATCGGCTTCGCGCAGGCGACATGCCGCCTGAGGGAAAGGGCGCCCCTGTTCCGGCCGAGGAGCTTAAACGACTCGAAGCCTGGATCGCCAGTGGCGAGGCCTGGCCTGCGGGCCGCGCACTGAGCGCATTCGACTATACGACCGAACTCCGCGGCGGCCGCGACTGGTGGTCACTGAAGCCGCCCGTCTCGCAGCCGATTCCCAGCGTACAAACTGCCGGCTGGGTGCGCACTCCGCTCGATGCCTTCATCCTCGCCCGACTGGAAAAAGCAAATCTCAAGCCCGCACCTGAGGCCGACCGCGCCACCTTCATTCGCCGGGCGACACTCGACGTCCACGGACTGCCGCCTACTCCGGAAGAGATTGCCACGTTTGTCGCCGATAACTCCTCCGACGCTTACGAGAAACTCGTCGACCGGCTGCTCGCGTCACCCCGCTACGGCGAACGCTGGGCCCGGCACTGGCTGGACGTCGTCCGCTTCGGCGAAAGCGATGGCTACGAAACCAACAAGCCGCGGGCGAACGCGTGGCCTTATCGCGATTGGGTGATCGACGCCTTCAACCGCGATCTCCCCTACCCCGAGTTCGTGCTGCATCAGCTCGCTGGCGATCAGACGGGCATCGACGCCGCCACCGGCTACCTGGTGGGCGGCACGCACGACCAGGTGAAGAGTCCCGACATCGAGCTCACGCTCAACCAGCGCGCCAACGACCTGGACGACATGGTCTCGACCACCAGCACGGCGTTTCTCGGACTGACCGCCGGCTGCGCGAAGTGTCACGATCACAAGTTCGACGCCATCAGCCAGCGCGACTATTACTCGCTGCAAGCCATGTTCGCCGGCGTGCAGCACGAGGCCCGCGAGATGCGAATGCCCGATGCGCCAGACCGGGGACGGGTTGCAGAGGAACTGCGCGCCAAGATCGAGCGCCTCGAACGCGAAGCAAACGAGCTGGCCGCGCGCAATCAACCCCTTGCCCAGCTAGACCCAACCGCCGACGGTCCGCGTCGCTCGGCCGTCAGTCCGCTCTACAACCTCGACCGTTTCGAACCGGTGGCAGCGAAGTTGGTTCGATTTACGGTCCTGGAATCGAATGGCATCGAACCCTGCCTCGACGAACTCGAAATCTACACAGTTGGCGAAAATGCCCAGAACGTTGCTCTGGCAAGCGCGGGCGCGTCGGCCACCGCCTCGAGCGTGTACGCCAACGGCACGAATAGCATCCATCGGATCGAACACGTTAACGACGCCCATTATGGCAACAGCCGCAGTTGGATCTCGGCCGAAGCCGGCAGCGGCTGGGTGCAGATCGAACTCGCTGCGCCGGTGCTGGTCGACCGCGTTGCCTGGGCTCGCGATCGCGAAGGTAAGTTCAAAGATCGCGTGCCCACCAGGTATCGCGTTGAAGTCAGCGCCGGCGGTGATGAACCGGCCGCCTGGCAAACGGTCGCCACCGGAGATGACCGCACGCCCTTTGCCCAGTCGGAGGGCAAACAGTCGATCGCCGCCGGGCTGCCGGCCGAGGTCGCGGAACAATACGAGCAGCTCACGGGCGAGGCCACTCGCCTGCGAGCCGAGCTGGCCTTGCTCGCTCCGATGACGGCCTATCTCGGCACATTCAAGCAGCCGGAGGCCACACGCGTCTATCATCGCGGCGACCCGATGCAGCAGCGAGACGAAGTGCCGCCCGGTGCGATTGCTGCCGTCGGTTCCCCGCTCGTGCTGCCGGCGGATGCGCCCGAAGCCGAACGCCGCGTCGCGCTTGCTCGCTGGATCGGAGACCCTGCAAACCCACTCACCGCCCGCGTGATAGTCAATCGCATCTGGCACTATCACTTTGGCCAGGGACTGGTGAAGACGCCCAGCGATTTCGGCTTCAATGGTGGACTGCCGTCGCATCCCGAGCTGCTCGATTACCTAGCCTGCGAGTTCATGGCCCACGGCTGGCGACCGAAGCAGCTACACCGAATGATCCTGCTGTCGGCGACGTATCGACAGTCGAGCCGGTTTGACGAGTCGGCCGCGGCGGTGGACGCGAACGGCCGGCTGCTGTGGCGCTTCCCGTCGCGCAGACTCGAAGCCGAAGCGATTCACGATTGCATCCTGGCCACAAGCGGCGTCTTGAACCTCGCGATGGGAGGGGCCGGTTATAGTCCGTTTAAGCCCAACGACAACTACGTGCGCGTCTACGATCCGCTCGACAAGTTTGGCCCGGCCCAATGGCGGCGGATGATCTATCAGGAGAAGACACGCTCGCGCCAGGACGGTGTGTTTGGCGAGTTCGATTGTCCCGACGCCACGCAGGTCGTCGGCCGCCGAAATGTCTCGACCACGGCGCTGCAAGCCCTGAATCTGCTGAACGCGGCGTTCATGATCGAGCAATCGCAACTTCTAGCCGAACGACTCCAGCGCGAAGCCGCTGCGCCCAGCGAGCAAGTCCGCCGTGCTTTCTGGCTCGCGCTCGGCCGCGAACCCGACAGCGAAGAGCTCGCCGCCGCCGAGTCACTTGTCTCCAGTCAAGGACTCGCAATCTTCTGCCGCGCGCTCTTCAACGCCAACGAATTCCTGTACGTGAATTGATGTCAGAGCTGAGAGAAGGCGAAGCGAACCACAGATAAACACATATGAACACAGATGAACTAACAGGAAGAGTGGGAAGTAACTTAGACTCGCGATGTTCCGCCGACGACTCGCTTCCATTCGAGTCGGGCTCGCTTGAAGTTCAGTATCAGACCGACCGGATGTCCGGTGATTTTTAGATAGTTGAGCATTTGGCCAAGTTCGTGGTCGGTAAGTCGGTCGATGACCTTGGTTTCAACGATAACTCGTTCGAATACGATTAGGTCCGGAACATACAGACCAATACTTACCTGTTTGTAAATCACATCGTGCGGTCGCTGTTGAGCGACCGGGATTCCACGCAATGAGCACTCGACAACCAGCGCATTCTCGTAAGGCTTTTCGAGCAATCCGTGGCCCAGATGATTTAGTACTTCAAAGGCGCAACTAATGATTGCTCTCGTTTCAGCCGCAAATGGTCCCTCCTTTTCGTCTGCGGAACGCCGAGCTACATCGTTGGCCATGATTTCGTCATGCATTGAGATCGCTCCGCGCTAGGGCTGAACATGAATTGTCGGTGAGTTTAACTGGAAGGCATAAACTGCAGCGAGCTTATGGCTAATGCCGGCAATCATCTCTTATCTGTGTTCATTTGCGTTCATCTGTGGTTCTCTTCTCCAAGTCCACTAAAGCCCGTCACGATATGTCGCCTCTCTCTCAGAAGTCGGTTCCTTCCCCCGGCGGCCTGCGGCTGCTCGATCGCCGCGGATTTTTGACCCATGCCGCCCACGGACTCAGCGGCATCGCGCTCGCCAGTCTGCTCTCGCAAGAAGGTCTGCTCGCCAACGATGCTGCACCACTCCGGCCGAGCATCCTCCCCGATGCGCCGCTGGCTGCCCGCCAGGCGCACTTCCCGGCCAGGGCCAAACGCGTGCTGATGATCTTCTGCAGCGGCGCGTGCAGTCATCTCGACACCTGGGACTACAAGCCGCAGCTGATCAAGTATCACGACAAGCCGATGCCCGGCGGCGAACTCGTCACCTTCCAGGGCAAGAACGGCAACCTGCAGAAAAGCCCCTGGGAGTTTCGACCCCGCGGCGAGTCGGGCAAGTACATCTCGGATCTGCTGCCGAACCTCGCCGAGCTCGCGGACGAGATGTGCTTCATCCACTCAATGACCTCGAAGACCAACACCCACGGGCCGGGCGAAAACTTCATGAGCACCGGCTTCACACTCGAGGGCTACCCGAGCGCCGGCGCCTGGGTTACCTACGCCCTGGGAAGCGAGTGCGATAACCTGCCGGCCTTCGTGGCGATTCCCGACCCGCGCGGCATTCCGCAGGTCGGCCCCAACAACTGGTCGAGCGGCTTCCTGCCCGCCGTGTTTCAGGGGACGTCGTTCAACACGCAGCAGCCGATCTCGAATCTCGCCACGCCCGCATCCGTCAACCCGCAGGCGCAAGCCGCCACGCGCGACTTTCTCAAACTGCTCAACGACAAGCACTTGGAGAAGAACCCCGGCGACACGGAGCTCTCGGCCCGAATTGCCAGCTACGAACTGGCCGCCAAACTGCAGCTCAGCGCGCCGGAAGTCTCCGACCTGTCGCGCGAAACAATCGCCACCCATGCCGCTTACGGCACCGGCGATGCGAACACCGTAAAGGCCGGTTTCGCCCGCAACTGCCTGCTGGCCCGACGGCTGCTCGAGCGCGGCGTGCGATTCGTCCAGCTCTTCAACGGTGCTTACGCGATGGGCGAAGGCGTCGGCAACTGGGATGGTCACAAGGCACTTCACGATCAATACAGCGTCCATGCCCCCATCCTCGACCAGCCGGCCGCGGCCTTGCTCAAGGACCTGAAAGCCCGCGGCATGCTCGAAGACACGTTGGTTGTCTGGACCACCGAGTTCGGCCGCATGCCCACCTTTCAAGAAGGCTCCAAGGGACGCGATCACAATCCCAGGGGCTTTACCGTTTGGCTGGCCGGCGCCGGCGTCAAGCGAGCCCACAGCTATGGCGCGACCGACGACTTTGGCTACCAGGCTGTGGCGAACCCCAGCAGCGTCTACGAACTGCACGCCACGATCTTGCACCTGCTGGGGCTCGACCACCAGCGGCTCAGCTTTTTCCACAACGGCGCCGAGCAGCGGCTCACGTTCGTTCATGGTCGCGTGATCGAGGACGTGCTGGCCTAGCCCGCATTTCTCACCATGTGGATTGAAAAAGGCCGCCCTCCTTGGCATAAGTTGTTTGTCAAGAACAAACCTGTGCTCAGGGAGGAGACGGCCCGATGCCGACACAGTGTATCCAAAA
>Ga0169931_10003159_pt1 | contig 26372 bp, 23 predicted proteins | sample Kivu_15m_20L_FD_129675 | JGI IMG/M metagenome (GOLD analysis project Ga0169931, IMG submission 129675) | Freshwater microbial communities from Lake Kivu, Western Province, Rwanda to study Microbial Dark Matter (Phase II) - Kivu_15m_20L... | ecosystem: Environmental > Aquatic > Freshwater > Lake...
CCCGCGACCTGATGGCGATCGACCCGCTGCGCACGGTTCACGCAGCGGCGCGGGGCACACTCGACGACCCTCGCTTCACCCAGTGGGCGGGCCGTTACGCCACCTACAGCGGGTCGTCGCCGTATAGGGCGCCGGCCACCCTGACCTGTATCCCCTACCTCGAGGCCCACCACGGCGCCTGGTACCCGATCGGTGGGTTGGGTCGACTGCGCGACGCGCTCGTCACCGTGGCGGAACAGGTGGGAGTCGATCTTCGCTGCGGGGTCGATGTGACCCGTATTCGCACCGCCGGTGATCGCGTGGTGGGGGTCGACACCGCCGAAGGCGAACGGGTGGATGCACCACTGGTGATCGCCAACGTCGACGCCGAGCACCTCTATCGCGACCTGATGCCCGATGACCGGTCGCTCAGGCGGGTGCGCCGGGCCGAGCGCTCGACGAGCGGTTTCGTGGTGCTGGCGGGCGTGCGGGGGCGCACGCCGGGGCAACGGCATCACACCCTCTGGTTCTCGCCCGACGACCGTGCCGAGTTCGCCGCCCTCGACGGGGGTCGGCTGAGCCCCACCCCGACGGTGTACGGCTGCGTGACGTCGGTGACCGACCCCAGCCAGGCTCCCGAGGGTCACGAGTCGTGGTTCCTGCTGGTCAACGTTCCCGCCGGGGTGCACGTGGACGCCGAGGCGTACCGCGAGGTGGTGCTCGAACAGTTGGCGATCCGGGGCACCGAGTTGCGCGACCGGTTGGTGTTCAGCGAGACCCTGACGCCCGCCGATCTGGCCGACCGCTACCGCTCACCCGGTGGAGCCATCTACGGCACGTCGTCCAACGGCCGACGAGCGGCGTTCCTGCGGCCGGGGAACCGTGGACCGCGGCGCGGTCTGTACCTGGTGGGCGGCTCGAGTCACCCCGGGGGAGGCCTGCCCCTGGTGCTCACCAGTGCCCGCATCGTCACCGACATGATCAGGCAGGACGGCTGGTGAGCCCGTCGCGGTCGCTCTCGCTCGTGCTCCGTGGCGTCGCCCTGGCGGTGGTGGCGCGACGGCTGATGCGAGCGGCGCGCACGGCACCCCCGGTCACGCCCGTGGCCCCCTCGGCGTTGCCCGTCGTGCCGACGATCTCGGTGGTGATCCCCGCCCGTGACGAGGAGCAGCGCCTGGGCCCGTGTCTGGAGGGGTTGCGCGATGCCCCGGGTGTGGTGGAGGTGATCGTGGTCGACGATCACTCGACCGATGCCACGGCCAGCGTCGCCGCAGCCTCCGGCGCGCGGGTGGTCGCCGCCGCCGATCTGCCGACGGGCTGGGCCGGCAAGGCATGGGCGGTGCAGCAGGGTCTGGAGGCGGCAGTCGGCGACTGGGTGGTGACCCTCGATGCCGACACCCGCCCCGATCCTCGGCTGCCTGCGGCAAGTGTCGCCCGGGCCCAGCGTGAGGGTGCGGACCTCATGACGCTCGCCGGCTCGTTCACCTGTCCGACGGCAGCGCTGGCCGCAGCGCATCCCGCCATGTTGACCACCCTCGTCATGCGTTTCGGCCCGCCAGGTGTCGTGGGAAGTGGCGACACCGGACGCCTGTTGGCCAACGGGCAGTGCATGGTGATGCCCCGGGTCGCGTTCCTGGCTGACGGCGGTCTGGCCCCGGTGGCGCACCACATGGTGGAGGACGTTGCGCTGGTTCGCCAGCGGGCGGGACAGGGCCGGCGGGTGGCCTTCCTCGATGCCGGCGACCTGCTGAGCGTGCAGATGTACGAGAACCTGGGCGACGCGTGGCGAGGGTGGGGGAGGTCCCTGGCGCTGCCGGGTGTGGAGGCCCGCGCACGTCAGGTGCTCGATGCCGTCACCGTGGCACTGGTGCAGGGTGTTCCGCTGTGGCGGCTGCTGCGAGGGCGGGCCGATGCCGTCGACACCGTGGCCCTGCTGATGCGCCTGGGCACGCTGGTGGGGACTGCCCGGGCCTACCGACCGCGGCGCTGGACGTACTGGCTGTCGCCCCTCGCCGATCCCTTCGCCGTGGCCACGCTGGTCAAGGGGATCCTGCAGCCGGATCAGCCGTGGCGCGGGCGGCACGTGCCGACAGCGCCGCCTGGGCGAAGCGCAGGCCGATCAGGCTCATGAGCACGCCGGTGGCGGCAGTGCGCCAGGGGCCGTCGACCACCAACTGGATGACCGGAAGGCCGAACACTCCGACGCGCGCCGCCAGGTCGAAGCGACCCGTGACCCCTCGCACGACGGCGGTGACGACGATGGCGACACCCGTGGCGACGGGTGCGGCCACCACCATGGTGCCGGCGAAGGTCAGCACGCTGCGCCCACCCCGGAAACGGGCGAAGAGCGGCCAGGCGTGCCCCACCATGGCGGCACCCCCCGCCACCAGCGGCATCAGCCAACCCCGCTCCACCTCGCCCGAGAGCGCCCACCCCGATGCGGCGGCCGCCGACCCCTTGGCGACGTCGAACACGAACACCGGTAGCGAGGCGCGCACGCCCAGTTGGCTCCGGGCGTTCCAGTAACCCGGGTTGCGGTCGCCGACGCGCCGCAGATCGGCGACCCCGCGGCGGCGCGCCCACCAGCCGGCGGCGGGCAGCGAACCCAACAGGTACCCGCCGACGATGGCGATCACGATGGCCCCGGTGGCGCTCACGGATGTCAGCATGGCGCATGTGGGCCACATCGCCAGCTTTCATCTGGTGCGCGAGCACGCTGGTCCGGTGGGCGCGCTGAACAACCTGGCGGCGCTGGGTCGCGATCGCCTCCGCATGGGGCGAGTCGAAGGGTGCCTGTTGTGGCGGCTCATGGGAACCGGCCGTGGTGACGACACGGCACCTTCGGTCGATCCTCGACGTCGGGCACTGTTCGCCCTGTGGCGCACCGAAGCCGACCTGGACCGTTTCCTGGCGACCTCGCCGGTGGCGGCATCGTGGGTTCGAGCCGCCGAGGCGTGGCATGTGCGCCTGCGCAGTCGGGGCGGGCACGGAGCATGGAACGGGGTCCAGGTGATGAGCGGACTCGAGCCGGCGGTCCACGACGCGGGTCCCGTTGCGGTCATCACCCGGGCCGAGGTGCACCGCCACGCCTGGCGGGCCTTCGCCGACGCCGGGCGGCCGGTGAACGATTCCCTGCGCCGGGCCGATGGACTGCTGGCGGTGGTGGGCGTGGGAGAGGCCCCGGTGGGTCGTCAGGCGACCTTCAGCCTGTGGCGATCACTCGCCGATGCCCGGGCGTTCGCCGACGGCTCGGCGACCCATCGCGAGGTGGTGCGGCGTACCCGGTACGAGCACTGGTACGGCGAGGAGTTGTTCGCCCGCTTCCAGCCCTACGGCTCGCAGGGCACCTGGGACGGACGCGACCCGCTCAGCGATCCGACGCCGTGACCCCGAGCGGGTTGCGCGCCGTGTTGGCGGCGCGGCGGCGCAGAGCACGGGGAACGACCGGCAGCAACATGCCGTAGGGCTCGCCGTTGTACAGGTGGTGCACCCGGTGGGCCTCCGCGAGGTGGTCACCCAGCCGACTGCTGGGCGGACGCAGGCGACCGAGCCGTCGGTGGATGTACACGTCGTGCACCAGGCCGTACACCGCTCCGTAGGCCGTGACTCCGGCACCCACCGCCACCAGATCGCCCAGGCCGTCGACGTTGAACCCCAGTGCCAGGCCCATCAGCACCACGGCGGCGAACATCACCGGGTACAGGTCGTTGGTCTCCCACCCCTTCGACCCCGGCCGATGGTGGCTGCGGTGCAGGCGTTCACCGATGCCGTGCATGACCCACCGATGGGCGGCGTAGGTGACAGGTTCCATGATGGCGAAGGCGGTCATGGCGACGAGCACGGGACGCATCACGTGGCAGGTTACCCACGTCGACGCACGGTCGCCGCCACACTGGGTGGATGCTCGTCGACCTCGCCTGGCCCGTCGCCGTGCTCGTCGACGCCGGCGTCTGGGTGCTGTGGAGTGCCGTGGTGGGTTGCCGTCAGGCTCGACGGCCATGGACGTCGCTTCACCCGGGGCGAGCGGGGCGGATCCGCGTGTGGGAGGCCGACGGTCGGTGGTACGACCGGATCCTGATGGTGAGGCGATGGAAGCACTGGCTACCCGAGGCGGGGGGGTGGTTCGGAGGCCTCTCCAAGCGCACCCGCCCCACGTCGGCCCAGGGCGGCTGGCGGCGCCTGGCGGCCGAGTGCCTGCGGGCGGAGCGCACCCACGGCTGGATCCTGGTGATCACGCCGACGTTCGTCCTGTGGAATCCCCTCGGTCTGTTCGCCGCCAACGTCGCCTTCGCCGTCGTGGCCAACGTTCCCTGTCTGGTCGTGGCGCGCTCGACCCGGGGCCGCATTGCGCCCGTCCTGACCCGCCGGGGTGAGTAGCCTCAGGTCGCGGGGGAGGTGCCCGATGTCCATGCGACGAACGGATCCGCAACTGCAGCGGGCGTGGCGCTCCAAACCGCCGCGGTCCCAGCGCCTGGTGCAGGCGGTCCTCGCCGTCGTGGCGGCCCTGGCGGTCGGAGTGGCGGGCGCTCTGCTGGTGCGCAGTTGCAACGACAGCGAGAGCGATCCGGCCTCGTCGGTCCTCCCCCCGCTGAGCAGTAGCACCACCACGACCACCACGACCACGACGACGACCGTGCCCGTGTTGCGCACCTACGAGATTCGCCCCGGTGATTCGCTGTTCTCCATCGCCCAACTGTTCGGGATCAGTATCGCCGCACTGGCGGAACTGAACGGCATCGACGATCCCGACCGCATCGAGGCGGGCCAGATCCTGCAGCTCCCGCCCAATGCCACGACCACCTCGTCGACCTCGTCGTTGCCGGGCGCCGACGCCACCGCCAGCGCCAGCGCAGGTGTCGCCAACGCACCCACCTCGGCGCCTTAGCATCGGGCCATGACCTTCTGGCCCACCCGCGAACACTGGTCGGTCGCCATCCCGTTGCGCACGCCGCATCGCCGCGTGGCGGCACTCGACGACACCGGTGTCGTCGTGCTGCGCGACGCACCCTTCACGGTGCCGGCTCACGAGTGGGAGCCGCTGCACTACCAGGACTGGAAGAGCGGGGGCGACACCAACTTCGCCCCCTTGGCCTCCGCCGACGGGGAACTGGACTGCCGGGGGTTCTGGGACAAGGGCAAGACCGACAAGGACGCCATCTGGACCTCGAACGCGCCGCTGGCACCGACACTGCGGGACTACGTCGCGTCGGTGGGGGCCAACTTCGGTCGGGTGCGGGTCATCAAACTGCAGCCCCAGGATCGCGAGCAGGCGATCCGCTCGATCCACCGGGACGACAACAACCGTTTCAATCCCGAGCACGAGGGTTGGGTGGTGCGGTCGTGGCTGGAGTTGACCCACAGCCCCGACAGCTACATGCTGCTCATGGACAACGACGCCGACGGCCTGCCCGACCCGTCGACCGAGCGCCGGGTGCCGCTGCACCGCGGTGCCCGCTTCGTGGTCGACACGCAACGGCTGTGGCATGTGGTGGTGCACCTGGGTGAAGCGCCGCGCTTCGCCCTGATCAGCAGCTTCGAAAGTGGTCCCGCGATCGAGTCGTGGATCGACCGGGAGCGCGCCGACGATCAGGTGAAGTCGCCGGCCGCCTGACGCAGGTCGGCCAGCACCTGGATCAGATCGCGCAGGCGGTCGTCGTCCAGACCCGACTGCAGGAACACCTGCTCGTTCAGGATCTCGGTGGCTCGGCGGCCCAGTCGGAGGCCCTTGGCCGACACGCTGGCCAGTGTGGTGCGGCCGTCGGTGGGGTGCGCCACACGCCGCACCAGGCCGTCGCGCTCCAGACGGTCGATGGCGTTGGTCACGCTGGCGGCATGCACCTGCAGGCGTTCACCGATCTTGCCCAGGGGCAGCTTTCCCGTGCGGGAGAACGACAGCAGCATGAGCACTTCGTACCGGGCGAAGGTGAGGCCCAAGGGCGCCAGGGCCTCGTCGACGCGGGCGAGGAGGATCTGGTGCGCCCGCATGATGGACGTGACGAGGGCCATGCCGTCGGCCGCCTCGGGCCAGCCACCTTCGACCCAGTTGCGACGCGCCTCATCGATCGGGTCGAAGCGGAGCGGCCGACGGGTCACCACGGCCTGATCGTAGCGGGGCTGACCTGATGTTTTGATGTCAAACTTCACATTCCTTGGACGTTCAAGTAGTCTTGAGCCCATGAAGGCTTCTGAGATCGAGCGCGTCGGGGTACTGGGCTGTGGGCTCATGGGTTCGGGAATCGCCGAGGTGTGCGCCCGCCGAGGGCGCCAGGTCGTGGTGGTGGAGATCGACGCCGCCGCCGTCGAGAGGGGCCGCGCCAAGGTCGAGCGTTCGCTGGAGACGGCTGCCGCCCGCAGCAAGATCACCACCGACGAGCGCGACCTCGCCCTGAGCGCGCTCAGCTTCACCGCCGACTGGGACGCCTTTGCCGACTGCGACCTGGTGGTAGAGGCCGTGAGCGAGGATCCCACGCTGAAGGACGCCGCCTTCCGCCGACTGGATGCCACCGTCAAGGGTGCCGAGGCCGTGCTGGCGTCCAACACGTCGTCGATCCCGATCATGAAGCTGGCCATCGCCACCTCCCGCCCCGAGAACGTGGTCGGACTGCACTTCTTCAACCCGGTGCCGGTGCTGCCGTTGGTCGAGTTGGTTCCGTCGCTGCTGACCAGTGAGGACACCATCGTCACGGTCGGCGAGTTCGCCCAGGGTGTGCTGGGCAAGAACGTGATCCGGTCACAGGACCGCGCCGGGTTCGTGGTGAACGCGCTGCTCATCCCGTACCTGCTCTCGGCGATCCGCATGTTCGAGTCCGGTTTCGCCACCGCCGAGGACATCGACGCCGGCATGGTTCACGGTTGCGCTCACCCGATGGGGCCCCTGGCGCTGGCCGACCTGATCGGACTGGACACCACCATGGCGGTTGCGCTGTCGATGTATGCCGAGTTCAAAGAACCCCTCTACGCCCCACCACCTCTGCTCAGCCGCATGTGCGAGGCAGGACTGCTGGGTCGTAAGTCGGGCCGAGGCTTCTACGGGTACCAGAAATGAGCGCTCCTACCGACATGAACTCGCCCCTGCACGTGCCGGAGCACCCGGTGCGTTTCGTGACCGCAGCCAGCCTGTTCGACGGACACGACGCGTCGATCAACATCATGCGGCGCATCCTGCAGGCGCAGGGTGCCGAGGTGATCCACCTGGGTCACAACCGGGCCGTCGACGACGTGGTCCGCGCTGCGGTGCAGGAGGACGTGCACGGCATCGCCGTCTCGTCGTACCAGGGTGGGCACGTCGAGTACTTCGAGTACCTCATCGACCGCCTGCGCGCCGAGGGCCTGGGGCACGTCCGTGTCTATGGCGGCGGTGGCGGGGTGATCGTGCCGTCGGAGATCCAGCGGTTGCACGACTACGGCGTGGCCCGCATCTTCTCGCCCCAGGACGGCCAGCGCCTGGGCCTCGCCCGCATGGTCAACACCATGATCGCCGAATGCGACCGTCCCCTCCACGAGGTGGCGACCGCCGATGTCGAGAGTGTGGCCACGGGGTCCGAGCGTGAACTGGCCCGCCTGATCACCGTGCTGGAGACAGGTGTCGCCACGGGGGCCATGGTGCAGTCCCTCGCCGAGCTCGCACCTCGACGTGAGGTGCCCGTGCTGGGTATCACCGGTACCGGCGGCTCGGGCAAGTCGTCGCTGACCGACGAACTGCTGCGCCGCTTCCGCCTGGATCAGTCCGACAAGCTGCGCATCGCCGTGATCGCCGTCGACCCGACGCGCCGCCGAGGCGGTGGGGCCCTGCTCGGCGACCGCATCCGCATGAACGCCATCGACACCTCGCAGATCTTCTTCCGGTCGCTCGCCACGCGCTCGGGGGGCAGCGAGGTGCCCACGTGCCTGGACCAGGTGGTGCAGGCCGCCACGGTGTGGGGTGCCGATCTGGTGATCGTCGAGACCCCGGGGATCGGCCAGGGTGACGCCGCCATCGTGCCCCACGTGGACGTGCCGATCTACGTGATGACGCCCGAGTTCGGAGCGGCTTCGCAACTTGAGAAGATCGACATGCTCGACTTCGCCGAGGTCATCGCCATCAACAAGTTCGAACGTCGCGGTGCGCAGGACGCCCTGCGGGACGTGCGGCGCCAGTACGCCCGCAACCGCGAGCTGTTCCACGTACCCGTCGAGGATCTTCCCGTGTTCGGCACCGTGGCGTCGCGGTTCAACGACGACGGTGTGACGGCGCTCTACCAGCACCTGCGCGACCTCCTGGCCTCTCGCGGCCTCGGGGTGCACGAGGGTGCGCTCCTCCCGGTCGGCGTGAAGGCCTCCACGGGCCTGGGTGTGATCGTGCCCCCCGCGCGTCAGCGCTATCTGGCCGAGATCGCCGAGTCGGTGCGCACCTACCACACCCATACGGCGGCCCAGGCCGATCTGGCCCGCCGGCGCCAGCAACTGGCAGCCACCGCCGCCATGCTGGAGGAGCGTTCGCTACTCGCCGACGACGTACGCCAGTTGGAGGCCGAGGTGGGGCGACGTCTCGACGCCGAGGTCGACGACCTGCTGCAGGCGTGGCCGGCCCGCCGGGCGCAGTTGACCGGTCCCGACCGCCCGGTGCGCGAGTCGCTCTCGGGTACGAAGGTCCCCAAGTTGTCGCTTCCCCGCCATGACGATGCCGGGGAACTGGTGCGCTGGCTACGGAGCGAGAACCTGCCCGGCTTCTTCCCCTTCACGGCGGGAGTGTTCCCCCTCAAGCGTGGGGGCGAGGACCCCGCCCGCATGTTCGCCGGCGAGGGCGGCCCGGCACGAACGAACCGGCGGTTCAAGTTCCTGTCGGAGGGACAACCGGCGACCCGGTTGTCCACCGCCTTCGACTCGGTGACGCTGTACGGCTTCGATCCCGCCGAACGCCCCGACATCTACGGCAAGGTGGGCAACTCGGGTGTGTCCATCGCCACCCTCGACGACATGAAGGCCCTGTACGACGGCTTCGACCTGTGCGATCCGACCACGTCGGTGTCGATGACCATCAACGGGCCGGCGCCCAGCATTCTTGCGATGTTCCTGAACACGGCCATCGACCAGCAGATGGACCGGTTCCGGGCCGAGCACGGGCGTGAGCCGTCAGCCGACGAGGCAGGCGAGGTCAGGGCCCGCACCCTGCAGACCGTGCGGGGCACCGTGCAGGCCGACATCCTCAAGGAAGACCAGGGTCAGAACACCTGCATCTTCTCCACCGAGTTCTCCCTGGGCGTCATGGCCGACATCGCCGAGTACTTCGTTCAGCAGAGGGTGCGGAACTTCTACTCCGTGTCGATCTCCGGCTACCACATCGCTGAGGCGGGCGCGAACCCCATCAGCCAACTGGCTTTCACCCTGGCGAACGGCTTCACCTACGTGGAGGCGTACCTGGCTCGGGGCATGAACGTCGACAACTTCGCCCCCAACCTGTCGTTCTTCTTCTCCAACGGCATGGACCCCGAGTACACGGTGCTGGGTCGGGTGGCGCGTCGAATCTGGGCGGTGGCCATGCGGCAGCGCTACGGGGCCAGCGAACGGTCCCAGAAGCTCAAGTACCACATCCAGACCTCAGGCCGGTCGCTGCACGCGCAGGAGATGGCCTTCAACGACATCCGCACCACGTTGCAGGCGTTGTGCGCCATCTACGACAACGCCAACAGCCTGCACACCAATGCCTACGACGAGGCGGTGACCACGCCCACCACCGAATCGGTGCGCCGGGCGCTGGCGATCCAGCTCATCATCAATCGCGAGTGGGGCCTGGCCATGAACGAGAACCCGCTGCAGGGCTCGTTCATCGTCGAGGAACTGACCGATCTGGTGGAAGAGGCCGTCCTGGCGGAACTGGAGCGCATCTCGGACCGCGGCGGGGTGCTCGGCGCCATGGAGACCGGGTACCAGCGGGGCCGCATACAGGACGAGTCGATGCTGTACGAGCAGCGCAAGCACGACGGCACCCTGCCCATCGTCGGGGTCAACACCTTCCGCAACCCGGCCGGTGACGAGATCCCCGACTCACTGGAACTCGCCCGCTCCGACGACGCCGAGAAGCAGGACCAGATCGCGCGCCTGCGGGCGTTCCAGCAACGCCACGCCGACGAGAGTCCGGCAGCACTCGAACGCCTGCGCCGGGCCGCACTGGCCGGCGACAACGTGTTCGCCGTGCTCATGGATGCCGTTCGTTGTTGTTCGCTCGGCCAGATCACCGACACGTTGTTCGAGGTCGGCGGCCGCTACCGGCGAAACGTCTGATGACCACCACACCATCTGCCCAGGAGGACCCTCAATCATGAACGGGTATCACGTACCGGTCGATCGGATCATGCGGGCGATGCATGTCGCCGGACTGGGCGACGTGCTGCAACTCCCTCCCTTCGAGGGCATCGACACCGATGCGGTGCGCGATGTGCTGCAGGGTTTCGCCACCCTCGCCGAGGAAGTGATCGCACCGACGGACCGTGAAGGTGACCTGCACGGTGCCGTGCTCGATCACGAGACCGGTTGCGTGAGCGTGCCGGCGTCGTTCCACACGGCCCATGCCGAGTTCGCCAAGGGTGGTTGGACATCGCTGTCGGCGCCCAGCCATCTGGGTGGCGGCGGTTTCCCGGGTGTGGCCGCCACGGCCACGCAGGAGATCTTCGGTTCGGCCAACCTGGCACTGTCGCTGAACCCGGTGCTGACGCAGTCGGCCATCGAACTGCTCGAGCGCTGGGGTGACGACCGCCAGCAGGGTCTGTACCTGCGTCGCCTGCTGGACGGCGTGTGGACCGGCACCATGAACCTGACCGAACCCGATGCCGGCAGCGACGTGGGTGCCGTACGCGCCGTCGCCGAGCCCCTCGACGACGGCCGCTGGGCGATCACCGGCACCAAGATCTACATCACGTGGGGCGAACACGACCTCACCGACAACATCATCCACCTCGTGCTGGCGCGCGTGCCCGGAGGCCCGGCCGGGACCAAGGGCATCTCGCTGTTCCTGGTGCCCAAGGTGATGGTGGACGACGAGGGTCACCTGCTGGAGCGCAACAGCGTGCGGTGCCTGTCGCTCGAACACAAGATGGGCATCAACGCCAGCCCCACCTGCGTGCTCGAATTCGACCGTGCCATCGGCGAGATGGTCGGACCGGTGCACGGCGGCATGGCGGCAATGTTCTCCATGATGAACCCGGCGCGCCTCGCCATCGGTCTCGAGGGCACAGCGGTCAGCGAGCGGGCCTATCAGCAGGCCGTGGACTATGCCCGCGAGCGTCGACAGGGCCGTGCACCGGGCTGGGCCGGCGAGGGCTCGTCGCCGATCATCGAACATCCCGACGTGCGCCGCATGCTGGTGTCGATCGCCGCCTCGATCGACGCCTGCCGCCTGCTGACCTTCGCCACGGCGATCGCCGCCGACGTGGCCCGCTACCACCCCGATGCGAAGCACCGGGTGGCGGCACAACGACGCGTCGATCTGTTGACGCCTCTGGCGAAGTCGTTCCCCACCGACCAGGGTGTGCGCAACGCCTCCCTGGCCGTGCAGGTTCACGGCGGCATGGGCTTCGTCGAGGAGACGGGCGTGGCTCAGCGCTACCGCGACGTGCGCATCGCAACCATCTACGAAGGTACGAACGGCATCCAGGCGATCGACCTCGTGGGCCGCAAGGTGGCCCGTGACGGTGGGGCGTCCATGGCCGAACTGTGTGACGACATCGACACGACGGTGCAGCAGGCGAGTGCCGTGGGCGGCCTGGAGACGGCGACGGCGTCGCTGGTCCGCTCGCTGGCAGCGCTGCGCGAGGCCACCGACTGGGTGGTCTCCCAGGGCGGCGCCTCCTCGGTGGACGTCCTGGCGGGTGCCACCGCCTACCAGGAACTGGCCGGAGCCGTGGCCGCCGGACACCTGCTGATCAGGCAGGCCTGCGATGGCGATCCCGTCGACATCGCTCGCGCCACGGTGTTCGCCGTGGAACATCTCGACCGGGTGGCGCTGCTGGACACGGTGCGCCTGGGCGCCAACACCCTCGCTGCGGGTCTCGGCCTGGCGTGACGCCGGCTGCTGACGCCGTACGCGACGCCGTACTGCGTCACGTGCCGGCCGGTGGTCGCGTCGCACTGGGCGACGGTGCCGGAGCGCCCGTCGATCTCCTGTCCGGCATCGTGTCGGCCGCCGAGGAACTCGGTGATCTCGAGGTGGTGTGCGGCTGGTGTCTGGGCGAGGCCTGGAAGGTTCTCGATCACCCTGCCCTGCGGATCACCACCTTCATGGGTGGCTACGGCATGCGCGGCCTGCTCGCACGAGGCCGGGCCCGCTACCTGCCACTGCGGCTGGGTTCGCTGCCGGCTGCCTTCCACGGTCCCCTGCGCAGTGATCTCGCCGTGGTGCCTGGGCGCCTGGTGGCGGGCGGGTGGGTGCCGGGTACCGAGATCTGCTGGACCTCTGCCGCCATCGAGGCCGGTTCCGGCGTGGTGCTCGTCGACGATGCAGTGCTGCCCATCGGGTCGGGTGCCGTGCGGGCGATGGACCGGGTGGTCGCCGTGGTCGAGCACGCGTACCGCCCAGCGCAGGTGCCCGAGACCGTCGTGGACGATGTCAGCGCGGCGCTCGGGGAACGCGTTGCGGCGCTCGTACCCGAGGGCTCACCCCTCCAGTACGGGCCGGGGGCGGTGGGACGTGCCGTGCTGGCGGCACTGCGGCGTCCGGTGCGCATGTGGTCGGGTGTCATCACTGATGCGGTGGTCGACCTGGACGAACGGGGTCTGCTCACCGGTGACACCCTGGCCACGTACGCCGTGGGGACCGACCGGTTGTACGGGTGGATGGACGGGCGCGCCGTTCTGGTACCCGTCGAGCGGAGCCACGACCTGACCGCCCTGGCCCGGGCGGGGATCTGGGCGATCAACACGGCTCTCGAGATCGACTTGACCGGGCAGGTCAACGTCGAGCGCATCGGCGACGACGTCATCGCCGGGGTGGGAGGCCATGCCGACTTCGCTCTGGCGGGCGCCCGCTCGGTGCGGGGAGCGAGCGTCATCGCGCTGCCGTCGCGACGCGGCGGCAGGCCGACGCTGGTCGAGCGGCTCGACGTGCCGACATCGACCCCGCGCAGCGATGTCGACCTGGTGGTCACCGAACACGGTGTGGCCGATCTGCGCGGTCTGGACGACCGGTCACGGGCCGACGCGCTACGGGCCCTGTGGGGCTGCTGAACGGCACCCGGACGCGACGGTGGCCGCCCCGCAGGGCGGCCACCGCATCATCCGAGTGAGGGCCGGTGTTCAGCGAAGCCGACCCTCCCCAGGTCAGGGCTGGAACAGCGTGAAGGCGCCGACACCCGTGGCGAAGCCCGAGGCCGGAACGTTCTTGTCGGTCACCAGCGGGCTGTCCATGTAGTAGGTCGTGGCGCTGGGCGTGCCACCCGACAGCAGCTGGGCGAACAGTTCGCAGGCCAGCGTGGCGGTGCCTTCCAGGTCGTTGGCGGCGGTGGCCACGAAGCTGCTGCCACCACGGATCAGGTCGAGTGCACTCGAGTCACCGTTGAACGACACGACGAACTGGCCGGTGCCAGCAGCGTCGACGGCTGCCGCCGCACCCTGACCGATGCTGTCGAAGGACGCCAACACGGCATCGATGTCGGGGTTGGCCTGCAGGGCCTGCTCCACCTTGGCCTGGGCGTCGGCCACGGCGTTGGCGATGTCGACCTCGACCTCGACGACCTCGATGTCGGGGTACTCGGTGTTCGGGCCGGCCATCGCCTTGAAGGCGTCGGCACGCTGGCGGAGGCTGGGCGTCACGCGGGCGTTGGCGATCAGCACCGTGCCCGCAGCCAGCCCATCGTTCTGGGCCGCCAGACGGTCGATCACGTACTGACCCACGCGAGCGGCGCTCTGGAACTCGAGGCCGGTGATCGAGTAGCTGCCGGCGCGCTGACCGGACCACGCCGTGATCACCGGACGACCCGCAGCAGCGGCGTCTGCGAGCTGTGCATCCAGACCGCCGCCACCGATGTCGTTGGCCACGTTGTACACGGCGTCCACGCCAGCGGCGTTGGCCTGTTCGAAGGCCTGGACGGCCTCGGTGCCACCCTTGGCGTCGAAGGTCTGGGCACTGCCACCGTTCTCGGTGAAGCAGGCCTCGACACCGGCTGCGATGCGGTCCACCGGCTCGAGGCCGGGGGCCAGCGACACGATGCCGACGGTCTTGCCGCTCAGCGCGCTGAGGTCGGCACCGGGAGCGGTGGTCTCGGCCGGAGCGGCCGCGGTCGTGGCGGGAGCGGCTGTCGTGTCGGCCGACTCGGACGAGTCGTCGTCACTGCAGGCAGCGAAGATGAGAGCAGCGGCGGCCACGCTGGCCAGCGCCTTGGATCGATAACGGAACATGGTCTCCCCCGTGTTGTGTGTCTATGGGAACGCCACCCGGGTGGGCGGCACCTTCGCCGTGACCTGTCGGGTTCAGGTCACGGCAGAGGACTGGTGTCGAGGGCCGGATTGGCCCCCTTCGATTGAGCGGCCAACCAACGGTCCATCTTGGCCTTGCCGTCGGCGGTGGCCACCAGCGACAAGAAGCCCTTGCCTTCGGTCCGGTAGCCGTCGGTGCTGCGAACCCGCCCGGCAGCGAGTGCGCGTTTGGCGGCGGCCAGGACCACAGGGCCGATCAGTGCCAGGCGCTCGGCCAGCGCCACCGATGCCTCGACCGGATCGTCGGCGAGCAGTTGCACCAGACCCATGCGGTGGGCTTCGGTGCCCGACACCGGCTCACCGGTCAACACGAGCAGTGCGGCGTTGCCGGTGCCGATGAGTTCGGGCAGTCTCTGCGTGCCCCCCGCACCAGGCATGATGCCCATGCGGGTCTCGAGCACACCCAGGCGGGCCTGAGGCGCGGCGACGCGCAGGTCGGCGGCCAGCGACAACTCGAGGCCACCGCAACTGGCCTGGCGGGGGACGGCGACGATCGAGGCGCTCGGGTAGGTCTCGATACCGGAGATCGCGGCAAGCCACGGTGCCCAGTCGCCGATGGGCCGACCCTCCGACATCTGTCGCACCTCGCCCAGTTCGGCGTGCAGCACATCCATCACCAGCACCAGTACCGGCGGTTCGGGGCGCGTGGCACGCTCGCCGATCAACTCGGCGAGCTCACGCGCGTGATCGATACCCATGGTGCGGCGCTCGCGTCCGTCGTACCGCAGCACGACGACGTGGTCGTCGCGCTCGACGAGCCAGTGGCAGTCGGGATCGACACCGTCGAAGGTGTTCATGGTGCCTCCACCGCAGAGCCGGCGGTCTCGTAACACAGGTGGAGGATGTCGGCCTCGCTCACCGGACGGTGCAGTTCGCCGACCATGCGCCCCTCGCGCAGCACGACCACACGGTGGGCGATCGCCGACACCTCCTCGAGGTCCGACGACGCCACGATCACCGCCACTCCCTGGGCGGCGAGGTTGCTGACCAGGCGCAGGATCTCGGTCTTGGCCCCCACGTCGACGCCCTTGGTCGGTTCGTCCAGCATGATCAGTTTGGTCTCGCGACCCACGAGCCAACGCGACAGCAGCGTCTTTTGCTGATTCCCGCCCGACAGTGTCGAGATCACCTGCTCGGGACCCGTCGTGGCGATGCGGAGGCGGTCGATCTCGGCCAGGGTGCGCTCGGTCTCGCGCCGACGATTCGGGGTAGGCAGGCGATGGCTGCGCCGGAAGTCACGCAGATGCGCCAGCACCACGTTCTCACGAACCGTGCGCCGGGTCAGCAACCCCTGGCTCCGGCGTTCCTCGGGGATGAGTGCGAACCCGTTGCGAATGGCGTCAGCAGGGGAACGAAACGCCACCTCACGCCCTGCGAGGCGTATGGTTCCCGCCTGGGGCCGGTGGTAGCCGAAGAGGTTCATGAGCAGTGAGGTGCGACCTGAACCCACCAGGCCGCCGATACCGACGATCTCGCCCCGGCGGACCGTGAAGCTCACGTCCTGCAGCGGTCCTCCGCACAGACCTTCGACCTCGAGCAGCACGTCGTCGTGCGGAGCCGCCGGCTCGTCGAGGGGATCGAGATCACCCGCCTCGCGCCCGATGATCGCCGACACCAGGCTGGTGCGGTCGAGCTCCTGGATCTCGTGTCGGCCCACCGTGGTGCCGTCCTTCATGACGGTCACCGCTTCGGCCAGTCGCAGGATCTCCCCCAGGCGGTGCGAGACGAACAGCACGGCGATCCCCCGTTGGTGGAGGCGTTCGACCGCGGCGAACACTCGCTCGACCTCGGCGTCGGCCAAGGCCACGGTGGGTTCGTCCATGACCACCAGGCGGGCATCGCCGGCGCAGGCCCGGGCGATGGCGACCATCCAGCGTTCGGCGACGCTCAGACTGCTGAGGGCACGCGTCGGGTCGACGTCCACGAAGTCGGCCAGCATCTCCCGGGCTTCGCGGTGGGCGCGCTTGTAGTCGATGAAGGGGCCGCGGTGAGGGAGGCGCTTGCCGAGGAACATGTTCTCGGTCACCGTCAGCCGGGGCACGACGGCGACGTCCTGGTGGATGAAGTGCAGTCCCAACTCGTCGGCCTCGGCCTCGTTGGCGATGGCGACTTCGCGGCCGTCGATGATGATCGTGCCCGCGTCGCGCGGCTGCGCTCCGGCGAGGATCTTGATCAGGGTCGACTTCCCGGCGCCGTTCTCGCCCACCAGTCCGTGCACCTCGCCCGGCCTGATGAACAGCGAGGCGTCGTCGAGTGCGCGCACGCCGGGGAACTGTTTGCACAGGCCTCGGACCTCCACCACGTACGACTCCGACACGACATCCCCCTTCGAGCAAACCCGTTCGGCACCGGGGCGGGGCCGCTCCGATGCGAACGCCGTGAGACTAGCGACCTTCGGGTCGATCGAAAAGCCATAGTCAAACGATCGTTGGGTGTGCTACCAAGTACACTCACGATCCGGACGCACACCAGGGCGCCTTGTGTGCGCGCCACGCCACGTGTAGCAAGGTCGTTAACCACAGCTTCGTTGGGTAGGGGGAACATCGTGACGGACACGAGTGTGATGGCCGAGGCGCCGGGGGACACGTCGCCGGTCGGGCGCCGTGCTGCGGACCAGCCCGACCGCGGACAGCGCGTCCTGGCGTTCGCCTCCCGGTACGGAACGCTGTTGTTCCTGGGTGTCCTGTTGATCCTGTTCACGGTGCTCTCCGAGATCGTGCTCGGCAACCAGCGCTTCCTCACCGGGGCCAACGTCTCGTTGATCCTGCGCCAGTCGGCCGTGCTGGCCATTCTCGCCGGCGGCCTCACGGTGGTGTTGATCCTGGGCGAGTTCGACCTCTCCATCGCCGCCACCCTCACGCTGGGTGGGGCCATGTTCGCCCAGTTCGCCCAGGGCAGCTACGTGTTCACCTGGCCGTCCATCCCCTTCACCGACATCGGGGGCGGTGCCATCTTCGGCACCTCGTGGCAGACCAACGTGTTGTTCGCCTTCCTGGCGACCCTGGCGTTCGGCCTGTTGGTCGGGGCCCTCAATGGCGTGATCGTGTCGTACTTCGGGGTCACGGCCTTCATCGCCACCCTGGGCATCGCCGGCATCGTGGAGGGCTACCTGATCCGCCTCACCGACGGCCGGTCGGTGCAGTTGCCCAAGAACATCACCAACTCGGCGCAGGGCACGCTGTTCGGCTGGGAGGCTCCGGCAGGGTGGAGTTGGGTGATCCAACCCTTCGGCAAGGAATTCGAGATCAACCTGGTGCGCCTGAGCATCCCACTGATCTCCCTGGCCGCTGCCGTGGTGCTGTCCGCACTGTGGGTGTTCCTGAACCACACCGAGGCCGGACGGCGCATGGATGCCGTCGGAGGCAACCCCGAGGCGTCACGTCTGGCCGGAATCAACGTGAAGCGATACCGCTTCGCCGCCTTTCTCATCTGCGCCACCGTGGGCGCCTTCGCCGGCATGGTGCTGGCTGCCGGGCGCACGGGTTCGGCGGTCACCCTGGTGGGCAACCAGGGTTCGTACCTGCTGCAGGCCTTCACCGCCTGCTTCCTGGGCGCCGTGACGCTGCGGGAAGGCGAGTTCCACGTGGTCGGCACCATCGTGGGAGTTCTGCTCATGACCGTCACCTTCTCGGGGCTCATCATCCTGGGCGTCCCGGGCTACATGCAGACCATCGCCAACGGAGCCATCCTCGTGGCAGCGCTCACCTTTGCCAGCGTCGCCCGTAAGGCGGCCGTTCGAACATAGATCTCGTCGCCTCGGCGACAAGAGCAGCCCGGGCGATCGGGCATCACCATCCATAAGGGGAGGAACATCCATGACCATCAAGAAGAGGTTCGCCGGCGCGACCCTCGTCGCCGTGCTCGGCCTCACGGCCGTCGCCTGCGGTAACGACGACTCGTCGAGCGACACCACCGCTGCACCCGAGACGACCGCTGCCCCCGCACCGGAGCCGTCGGGCCCCAACACCGCCGCTGGCGAGATTCCCGAGGGTGGCGCCGAAGTCGCCATCTCGGGTGATGTCAGCGTGTTCGCAGGCCTCGAAGTGGGCATCGCCAACCTGGCGCCGGTCCCCGGTGCCGAGCGTTGGTCGCGCCCGCTCGAGAAGTGCCTCACCGACGCCGGTGCCACGGTCGACTTCCAGGACGTCGGTGGCGACCCCACCAAGTTGCCCGGCATCCTCGAGGCCTGGTCGGCCGCCGGCAAGGCCGCCGTGTTCAACATCGGCATCGACATGAGCGGCCAGGACTCCCTGATCGCCGCCTTCAGCGAGGCCGGTGCGCCCTTCGTGATCTGGGGCGCTGGCAACCCGGCCGGTGTCGTGGCGCTCGACGCCAACCAGGAGGAGGACGGCCGGATCATCGCCCGCTACGTCGCCGAGCAGATCGGTGGCGAGGGCGACGTGGTGCTGATCAACGCCAACAACCCGGCGCTGCAGAGCCGCGAGGCCGGCATCAAGGAAGTCTTCGCCGAGTTCCCCGGTATCAACCTGACCGTGACCGGTGAGGCACTGGGCTTCAGCGAGGAGTCGGCGCAGAAGTCGACCGAGGCCGCCCTGCAGGCCAATCCCGAAGTCAAGGCCGTGATCGGTGGCTTCGGTTCGCTCGGCGTGGGTGCCGCCCGCGCCGTCGAGGCTGCTGGCAGCAGCGCCATCGTGGTGTCGATGAACGGCGACCCCGAGGAGTACGCCGCCATCCGCGCCGGCGGGGCCTTCAAGGCCACCGTCGCCGACGGCCACGAGTACGGCGGCGAGGCAGCCTGCCAGATCGCAGCCTCGATCCTGGCCGGCAACCCGGCCCCCGGCGAAGCGGGTACGCCCATCTTCGCCACGTCGGTGCTGGTGACGGCCGACAACGTGCCCGCGGAAGGCTCGATCGAGCCCACGCCCCGGGCCTTCTACCAGATGCCGTGACCTCTGCCGGGGTGGGTGGGCGCACGCTCATCCACCCCGGGACGTCCCGTCTTCTGTCCCGCTCTCGACCCGGAGTTCCCCGCGACCATGAACGCATCGACCCCGCCCCGACCTGTTGCCATCGTGACCGGCGCCGGGCGCGAACGCGGGATCGGTCGCGCGATCGCCGAACGCCTCGCCGGTGACGGTTTCGCCGTGGTCGTGCACCAACGCAACGACGACCCCGCCTCGTTCACCGAGGCCGAGCGTGCGTCGGGATGGCGCGGGGCCGCATCGGTGGTGGACCAGATCCGCCGGTCCGGCGGTACCGCCGACACGGTGCGGGGTGACGTGATGCTGCGCTCCACCGCCGAGGAGTTGCTCGCATCGGCGACGGCCCTCGGAGCCCCCGCCGTCCTGGTGAACAATCACGGAACCGCTGGCGAGGCCAACGCGCATCTGGCGCATACGGCGCCCGACGACGTGTGGGACTCGACGATCGCCATCAACCTGACCTCGCTGCACCGTCTCTGCTCGGTGATCGTGCCGGCCCTGGCGCAGAGCGAGGCGACGAACAAGAGCATCGTGCACTTCTCCTCTACGGCAGGTCACCGGGCGCTGGCGCGCTACGGGGCCTACTGCGCATCGAAGGCGGCCGTGGAACAACTGACCCGCCAACAAGCGATCGAGTTGGCGCGATGGGGTGTGCGGGTGAACTGCGTCGCCCCCGGACTGACCCCGACCGACATGATCGACGGCACCCTCCAGCGCGCGGCCGACGCTGCTCGCACCGACCTCGATGCCATCTGGGCAGCCAGCCTCAAGCGCATTCCGCTGCGCCGCTTCGCCGGTACCGAGGACATCGCCAACGCCGTCGCCTTTCTCACGGGCCCTCAAGGCGCCTACATCACCGGTCAGATCCTGACCGTCGATGGCGGCATGACCCTGGTCTGACTCGCAGTGCGGCGAGCCACACCGACCCCCCTCCAGGAGCAGAACTGATGACCGACACCACGCACGAGATCGAGGAGAACCTCCTGTGCGACGAGGCGGTGCGGGACCCACACGCGTACTTCCGCCGTCTGCGCGAGATCGATCCGGTCCACTGGAACCCCCGCCACCGCGCCTGGGTGATCACCCGGTACGACGATGTCGCACGCGAACTGCGCTCCTCGGCCCTCTCGGCCGAGCGCATCACACCCTTTGCCGAGGCGGTGACGCGTGCCGCCAACTCCGATTCCGTCGACGCCACGTTCGGCATCCTCAAAGAGTGGTTGGTGTTCCGTGACCCACCGGAGCACACCCGCCTGAGGCGCTTGGTGGCGCGGGCGTTCACCCCCAGCGTCGTGAAGGCCCGCATGCAGGAGATCACCGAGACCATCGACGGCCTGGTCGACGAGTTGCGCGATCAGCGCGGGGTCGACCTGATCCACGAGTTCGCATTCCCCCTGCCGGCCGTCGTGATCGCGCAGATGCTCGGCGTGCCGCCCGAGGACCGCAACCTGTTCAAGGAGTGGTCGGACCAGTTGACCAGCCTCGTGTTCGGGGCCTACGGACGCGAGGACCGCTTCGAATCGGCGGCCCGGGGCATGATCGAACTGCGCGACTACCTCATGGCGTTGATCGCCGACTACGAGCGCAACCCGGGCGAGAACCTGATCAGCTTGCTGCTCGAGCACGAGGGTGATGACGCCCTGAGCCGTGAGGAACTCGTGGCCACCTGCACGCTGCTGCTGTTCGGCGGGCACGAGACCACCACCAATCTGATCGGCAACGGCATGCTCGCCCTGCTGAGCAACCGCGACCAGTTGACGGCACTGCGCTCACAGCCCGAGCTCATCGGGCCGGCCATCGAGGAGATCCTGCGCTTCGACGGACCCGCACGTGCCACGGTGCGCATGGTCAAGGAGGAGCACGAGGTGGGCGGTCGCCTGCTCAAACCCGGCGAGCGCGTGTTCCTGGTGAACCTGTCGGCCAACCGTGACCCCGATGCGTACCCCGATCCCGACACGCTCGACATCCGCCGCAACCCCGGTAACCACCTCGGTTTCGGTGTGGGCATCCACTACTGCCTGGGGGCACCCCTGGCGCGACTCGAGGGCCAACTGGCCATCACCCGTCTGCTCGACGCCTTCCCGGCCATCGACTTGGACGCCGAGCCGTCGACACTCGCCTGGCACGGCACCATGTTGTCGCGCGGCCTGGTGAGCCTTCCCGTCTCCCTGACCGACTGAACTCGGTCCCACCACTGCATCTCACGAGGAGTTCATCCGTGGACGTAACCGGTCTCATGCGCCAGTCGGCGCAGTTCAACGCCCGCCGCACGGCGATCGTGCACCGCGACCGACGCCTCACCTACGCCGAGGCCTGGGAGCGCGGCGTGCGGTTGGCCAACCGCCTGCTCGATCTGGGTCTGCAACCCGGCGACAGGGTCGGGGTCCTCGAGGACAACTCGGTCGAGGCGCAGGACGTGTTCGCCGGTGTGGGTATCGCCGGCCTGGTGCGCGTGCCGCTGTACGCCCGCAACTCGCCCCAGAGCCACCAGCACATGCTCGGCCACACCGGATGCAAGGCATTGGTGGTCACCCGGAACTACCTGGCCGATGTGCAACCGGCCCTTGCCGAACTGCCGGAACTGCGCCACGTGATCGTGCGTGACGAGACCTATGAGGACTGGCTGGCCGGTGGGTCCCCTGTCGACCCCGAGGTGCGAATCCAACCCGACGACTGGTACATCATCCGCCACACCGGCGGCACGACGGGCAAGTCGAAGGGGGTCGCTTACTCACACCGTTCGTGGCTGGCGGCGGGACGGGACTGGTTCTACAACTTCCCGCCCATGCAGGCCGGGGACCCGTGCCTTCACGTGGGCCCCATCTCCCACGGCTCGGGTTACCTGTACACGCCGACATGGCTGTCGGGCGGCGTGAACATTCTTCTGGACCGATTCGATCCCGCCGAGACGCTCGACATCATGGAGTCCGAGGGCGTGGCCTACATGTTCATGGTGCCCGCCATGCTCAACGCCGTGGCCCGACACCCTTCGGCGGCGGGCCGGGACTGGTCCAAGCTGAAGGTGATCCAGATCGGCGGCGCTCCCATCACCGACGAGACGGCACTGTTGGGCCGTCAGGTGTTCGGCATGGTGCTGTACCAGGGCTACGGCCAGACCGAAGCGCTTCCCGTGTGCATGATGGGTCCCGAGGAGTGGTTCTCGACGGTCGAGGGCAGCAATCCGCTGCGATCGGCGGGACGTGCGCTGCCGTTCGCCTACCTGCAGATCCGCGACGCCGAGGACCCCGAACGGGAACTGGCCCTGGGCGAGGAGGGTGAGATCGCCATCAAGTGCGATGGTCAGATGCTCGGCTTCTGGGAGAACCCCAAGGCCACGGCCGAGCGCATGACCAGCGACGGGTTCGTGCTGACGGGTGACATCGGCCGCCTGGACGAGAACGCCTACCTGTACGTGCTCGACCGCAAGGACGACATGATCATCTCGGGCGGGTTCAACATCTGGCCCGCCGAACTCGAGAACGTCATCCAGGATCACCCCGCCGTGATCGAGGTGGCCGTGATCGCTGCGCCTCATGACCGCTGGGGCGAGAGTCCCGTGGCGCTGTGCGTCATCGACGGCAGCGTTCCGGTGACGCAGGACGAGATCATCGACCTGTGCGCGCAGCGCCTCGGGTCGTACAAGAAGCCGTCGGCGGTGGAGTTCCGCACCGAACCCCTGCCCAAGAGCCCCGTGGGCAAGTTGCAGCGCAAGGTGCTGCGGGAGCCGTACTGGGTGGGTTACGACCGCCGGGTGGCCGGCAACTGAACCGGGGCACCCGGCGGTCGTCACCGCCGGCACTCACTTGATCGACCAGCCTCCACACACCGGGTACAACTGCCCGGTCAGGAAGTCGCCATCGTCGGAGAAGAAGTGGACCATCATGGCCGCCACTTCGCCAGGTCGGCCCAGGCGGTTGACGGCGTGTGCAGCGGCGAATGCTTCGAGGTGTTCGGGCATGACTCCGGCCAGGATCGGCGTGTCGATGGTCCCCGGCGCCACGGCGTTCACCAGGATGCCCTGGTCGGCGTACTCGATGGCGGCCTGGCGCGTCAGCGCGGCGACGCCACCCTTGGCTGCCGAGTAGGCGGCGAGGTTCGGCAGACCACGCAGGGCCGCCATGGAGGCCACGTTGCAGATGCGTCCGCCGCCCTGCTCGATCATCGTGGGAATGACGGCCCGCATGCCCAGCCAGACGCCCTTCAGATCGACACCCACCACGTGGTCCCAGCGTTCCTCGGTCAGTCCCACGATGGTGTCGGGGCCGTCGAGTGCGACCACACCAGCGATGTTCGCCAACAGATCCACGCGGCCGTGACGCTCGAGGGCGGTCGCCACCAGGCGATCCCAGTCGGTGGCGCGGGTGACGTCCATGACCACACTCGACGCCCGTTGACCCCGGCCAGTGAGGGTGGCCTCCGTGGCGGCGACCTTGTCCTGGACGTCAGCGCACACCACCACGGCTCCCTCGGCGGCGAACCGCAGGGCGGCGGCCTCGCCGATGCCCTGCGCCGCTCCGGTGACGATCGCCGTCCGGTCCTTCAGTCTCACGATCGTTTCTCCTTCCGTGTCGACACCCCCGGCGTCGAAACGTCGACCTTAGTCGTAGCACCGTTGGGTATCGTGCGGTCTTCGAGCCGGACGCCGGGGAGGAGAAACCTTGCAGGGTGACTGGTGACACCCAACAGATGGTGGGTTATAGTGACCGCCATCACTCGTCATATCAGGGGGTAACCACCATGCCGTTGGGTCTCGACAAACTCGAGCGCATCACCGCCGACGTCCAGGTCAACGATCTCGAATGGGTCGAGGTCGCTGAAGGGTCGTACTTCAAGGCACTCACCGTCCACGAGCCCACCAACACGGTGGCCTTTGCGTTCCGTATGGACCCGGGTGCGCCGGACTTCCCGTCGCACTTCCACATCTGCCGGGCGCTGGCCTTCACGACCAAGGGTTGGTTCGGCTACCGCGAGGGCACCAACCGCGTCATGAACGGCATGTTCTCGTACGAGGCCGCTGGTTCGTTCCACACGCCGTTCAGCGACTGCCCCGAGGGCTTCGAGTCGCGTGGCATCTTCGAGGGCGACGTGCCGGTGCTGCTGCAGAACCACGCTGGTCCCGATCCCAAGACCGAGGTCATCAGCCTGCTGACCGTTCAGGACTTCATCGCCATCGCCGCTCCCGAGACGCACATCGTGTACGCCGACGGCCGCGTCACCGGTGAGCCGCACTTCAAGTACGACTTCACGGGCGGCATGGACATCATGACGCAGTACGCCACCAGCTGACGTTGGTGCCGAGCGGTTCGCCGCTCTCGAAGTAGTGAACTCAGTGCCCCCACGGCGCCGTGGGGGCACTGTCGTTCCTGGGAAGCCCAACCCGGTCAGCGACTACGGTGACGCGTCGTCGGATGCCACTCGAGGAGAAGCCTGTTCATGCCCAGACCGAGCCGATGGAACGACATCGTGGAGGCCGCTGCGGAGATCTTCCGCGAGAAGGGGTTCGCTGCGGCATCCCTCGAGGACATCGCGTCGGCGGTCGGCATGTGGAAGGGCAGCCTGTACCACTACATCGACTCGAAAGAGGACCTGCTGTTCGCAGTGGTCAAGGAGCCGGCCGAACGCATTCTCGAGGCCGTACAGACGATTGCGGAACTGGACCTTCCTGCGTCGGAGAAGCTGCGTCAGGCGGCCCTGACGCATGCGCAGATCCTCGATGAGACCTTCGTCTACGCGTCGGTGTACCTGCAGGAGATCGCAGGGCGCCAGCGGTACAGCGAGTGGGCCGAACGCGACCGTCTGTACCTGCGGGCCCTGACCTCGATCATCCAGGACGGGGTCGATCAGGGGGACTTCGCGCCCGGTACGCACGCCCGCACGGCGACCCTGGCCTTCATCGGGGCGCTGAACTGGATGACGCACTGGTACAAGCCCCGGGGTCCTCTGCCCGCCAGCACCATTGCCGAGCAGATCTGCAGCCTGTTCCTGAACGGTCTGATCGTGCGGCGTCATTCGGCCGGTGCGGCCCAGCGCGATCCGGTGGTCCTGCCCCGCGTGGTCGGAGCGGCCGGGGACTGATCCGCCGGCGGCGCCGCGGCGCCAGCGCCCTACGCCTCGACGCGCTCGAGCAGCACGATCACGCAGGCATTGCCGTCGATTCCGGCCACGCCCCCGCCCATCGTCTCCACCAGTCCGATTCGGGCCCCGTCGACCTGACGTCGGTCGGCCCGGCCCAGCAGTTGCCACACGATCTCGGCCGTCTGCGCAAGGCCGGTCGCACCCAGCGGGTGGCCACGCGAGAGCAGCCCTCCCGAGGGGTTCACCGGCTGTGGTCCACCCAGCCGCGTGTGACCCTCGCGCAGCAGGAGGTGACCCTGCCCCTCGGGAGCCAGACCGATCGCCTCGGTGGTCACGATCTCGCCGATGGTGAAGGCATCGTGGCACTCGATCACGTCGACATCGCCCGGGCCGATCCCGGCCTCCTCGTAGGCCGCTCGGGCCGTCCTGCGGATGAGTTCGAAACCCCACACGTGGTCGCTCCGGTGGTCCCACAGGCCACCGGACCGCATGACCGACGACCGCACCACGATCTCGGATCGCCCGGCGCGGCGGCGTCCGACGACGGCGGCACCAGCCCCGTCCGCGATGGGGCAGCACTGCATGAGCGTCAGCGGGTCGGCGATCATGCGCGACGCCAGGACTTCCTCCACCGTGTGGGGGGCGCGGTACTGGGCGCGAGGGTTGTGCACGGCGTGGCCGTGGTTCTTCACCGCCACGCTCGCCAGATCGGCATCGGTCACCCCGTGCAGTGCCTGGTACCGGGTGGCGGCCATCGCATACAGGCTGGGCAGCGCCAGGCCACTGCGTCCCTCGATGTCGGTGGACTCGGGGTGGATCGCCCCGGCGAACTGGTCGGTCATCTTCTCGACACCCACGGCGAGCACGGTGTCGAAGCGGTCGAGGGCCACGGCGGTGATGGCCTCGTGCAGGGCGGTGGTCCCACTGGCG
>Ga0169931_10003160_pt1 | contig 26360 bp, 26 predicted proteins | sample Kivu_15m_20L_FD_129675 | JGI IMG/M metagenome (GOLD analysis project Ga0169931, IMG submission 129675) | Freshwater microbial communities from Lake Kivu, Western Province, Rwanda to study Microbial Dark Matter (Phase II) - Kivu_15m_20L... | ecosystem: Environmental > Aquatic > Freshwater > Lake...
CCGTGGCACCTCGACGTGGACATGGACAAGGTCGCCCGCCAGGACAGGGAGATCCTCGGGGAAGGTTTTGATCCCTCGTATTATCGCGGAACCGTGGTCGAACATTGGCAGGATAAGGAATGGCAGGAGTTCGCCGTGCATAGCAGGAAGTGGATTTTGTCTCAGTTTCTCCACGGAGAGCAGGGTGCCCTGTTGTGCACAAGCAAGATAGTGGAGACCGTGCCATGGTACGACGCCAAGATGTATGCCAGCACCCAGGTGATGGACGAGGCCCGGCACGTCGAGGTTTTCGCCAAGTATCTTAGCGACAAGTTGGGTGGCGGGTACCCGGTGAATCCTCATTTGCGTATACTTCTAGACGACGTCCTTCTTGACTCCCGCTGGGACCTCACCTATCTGGGAATGCAGATCATGGTTGAAGGTCTGGCCTTGGCGGCTTTCGGCTATCTGCGCCAGTCTACAAGCGAACCCCTGCTGAAAGATCTCCTCAGGTACGTGATGAGCGATGAAGCGCGCCATGTCGCGTTCGGTGTCCTGAGTTTACGGGAGGCGTACGAGGGGATGTCCGACATAGAAATAAAGGACCGGCAGGAATTCGCGTACGACGCGAGCATACGCATGAGGGATCGCTTCATTCAGCAGGAAGTTTGGGAGCGCATGGGGGTACGCTCCCGGGATATAGTACCTTTGACGTTTCGCGATCCCACTCGTAAGGTTTTTCAACAGATGTTGTTTGCCAAGATCGTCCCCAACTGCAAGAAATTGGGTCTCCTGGATCGCAACGACGCATGGTTGCGTCACCGTTTCGAGGAGATGGGGGTTATAGACTTCGAACACATGCCGTCGGGGGACCAGGATTACAGCAGTCTTCAGGCCGTGTAGACGTTACTTGGTTCGTTCGCGCCCTATCTCCGCATCCACCGGTTAACGGGTGATTTTGCGCAATGATACCGCGGAGAACATAATCAGGAATAGCGAACTTGCGGCGGAGACCCCAAGTAGCGACCTTCCGACCTCCCGCATGTCCACCAGTCTTAGTTCCGCCGCGCCCGCGTTGACATAGGGCTGGTACAAGCCTTGGTGCAGAGCCCACAGTGCGCCGTACGCCAGGACGGCTCCTATCGCCATCTCCAAAAGGTGCTCCATGATGAAGGGTGCGCGCACCCTCCATTTACCGGCTCCCACCAGTCGCATTATTTCCAGTTCGTTTCGTCTGTGCCTTACCGTCGCCCTGGTGGTGTGGCCGAGCAAAAGCACGGCCCAGAGGATCTGTATGCCGGCCAGGGCGTTTATCCCGATTTGCGCTGACCTCAGGATCTTCACGAATGGTTTCAGGGCGGCTGCTTGACTGGTTACGGTGTCCACCCCGGTGACGTTGGCCAGGAGATCCGCGATATCCTGCGGGGTGTGCCCGTCTACTACTTTGACCCTGTAGGACTCGGGTATTGATAGTACACTGATCGAGTTGATGAGGTTGACGGTATTGTATCGTTTCGTGAACCTGTTCCAGGCCGCCTCCCTGTTTTCGAACTCTACGCTCTTTACCGCAGGACTCCCTGCTAAGATATCGCCGATTTGCGCTATCGCTGCCGAGTCCGCGACCCCGGGACAGCGGTTCCCGATGCTTGTTTTGGTGCACAGGTACACGTTGACGTCGGTTCTGCCTTCCCAGTAGTCGCGTACGTGGTTTCCCTGCAGGCCGACCAGGACCCCGCAGGTGACCGTGGTGATGGTTACAGTTAGCACGAATATTTTCAACAGGCACGCCCGGACGTCTGCCCGTACCCCGGAGAAGGTTTCTTTCAATATGCGCGTCACCCTATACAAGACTTTCTCCGGTGGTAAAAAGTTCTCCTTCCTCCATGACGTGCGTTTTGCCGCCAACAGACCTCGCGAAAATCGTGTTATGGGTGGATACCAGTACTGCCGAGCCTTCACAACTGAGGTTTTGCAGCACGGAGAACACCTTGGACGCCGAGCGTACGTCCAAGTTTCCGGTCGGTTCGTCGGCTAGCAGAACGTCCGGCTTCATGCCGATGGCGCGGGCTATGGCCACTCTCTGCGCCTCGCCTCCGCTGATGTCTTTGGGATATTTGTCCGCGTAGCCCTCCAGACCTAGGACGTGCAAGGATTCCATGGCTCGGGCCCTCACCGCGGCCGGGCAGTAACCAGATACTTCCAGGGGGTAGGCGACGTTGTCGAATACGGTTTTGTTGTGTATCAGTTTGAAGTCCTGGTAAATTACCGCTATGCGTCTTCGCAGCATCAGTGATTTTATGTTTCTCTTTTTCTTTACGTGTCTCCCTAGGATCCGCAGGTCGCCGGAGGTCGGGACGATCTCCCCGCGCAGGGCGCGTATTAGGGTGGTTTTACCCGAGCCGCTGACCCCCGTGAGGACCGTGAAATCTCCCGGGTTTAGGGCGAAGTTGACGGATTGCAGGGCTTTTTTACGGGACCCCGGGTAGGCGTAATCCACGTCCTTGAGTGTTATAGAGTTTACGCCCTCTGTGGTCATGTACAGTACTGGTGCGCCGCGGGCCCGAACTGTCACCCCATGGGGGTTGCCTCGTTGCCCCGTCGCTCCCTGAATGCACTATACTGTATAAGCATCACTCATAGACGTGGTGATAGCGCCGCCGGCAACAGGATTGTGCACATACGGTCCGGCCCGACGCGAAGTCAGCCTCACGGCTGTAGTGGCCGTGAGGCTGTCTTATATGTTCTTGACGACGTCGCGAAGGCTTTCGAGTGTGCCGTACCATTCGCTGTACAGGGACAGGACCGTGTCCCATGTTTCCGTGTTCTCCCCTAGTTCCCTGTTTAGCCAGTGCGCTGCCGCTTCCTGCATCCGGTCTGGGGCTTTGTTCCACTGCGCGGTGATCCCCCCTACGATCTGGTCCACCCACAGGGTGTCGTCGTGTCCGCGCAAAGACGCTATCAAGTATTCGCTTATCTTAGATCGGGTATCGATGTCGCAGGTCTGCCATAGTTTCACTATCTCGCCGCTGCCCGCCGAGTTCAGCCAGGCGGGCAGGTGTGTTGTCCAGTTTTCGTCCCGCATACCGGCTACGGCGGCCAAGGCGCGGTCTTTGGGCCTCTCGGCGTTCATGGCTACTATCCAAGCCATGGCCACGTCCTGGTTGTCCTCGAGTCTGGTTACGAGTTTTTTGACCTCGTTTTTTTTCAATACGAGGGCACGCACTAGTTTATCCGGGCCTTCTTCGATTATCCAGTCGCGCACGGCTCCCACAGGGAGGTTGTGCAGGTCGGTCAAGCTATCCGCTATTTGTTTCTTGTGCTTGACCCCGAGTTTCGGCCAGATTGTGTTAAGTTTCCAGATGTGTTTGCCTGCCCACAGGTGGGAGTGGACGTTGCCGCGCAGGACTGTCGCGATCAAGTGGTCTGATTGGCTCTGCCATACCGTGGCACCGACCGTAGCGCTGTCGGCGTTCGCCACCAGCCAGTTAACGGCTTCCTGGTCGTGCTTGAGGGAATGATGGGCCTCGGCTAACTCCGGTTGGCTGGAGGCTCTGGTGTCCTGTAGGTTCAGGGACCTGCAGTCCGAGTTTCTCTGTGCTTGGGCGATGGCGGCCAGTACGCTGTTTTTGAACGTGACGTCCAGGCCCCGCAAAAGGTGGACCAGCGGTATGCCTTCAGCGAACATGGCGGCCCGCATGTCCGGTGATTTTATCTTTTCTAGGAGGTTGATGCACTTGCTTGCGTATCCGCGTGATCCGGCCATCTTTCCGCACAGACTCCAGAGTCGGGGGCTGTACTGGTCTTCCCCGTCGTCGACCATCAAGTCGCATACGTAGTCTATGTCGATGTTGCGGTATCCGCAGTCGCTTTCCAGCAGGCCCTTTAGCAGGTTCCAGCGGTACTCATGGGGCACGTATTTCTCCAGCGTCTTTAATCTGTCGTAGTCGTCCAGCTCGCCTAGGCCGCGACCGCATTTTTCGTAGAATGTGCCCCGCACTTCCTTCAAGCCGCTGTTACCGCCGTCAGCTTGCGTTCCCTGCCTGCCCGTTCCGCCGCCAAGGGTTTCTATACCGAATATACTCGTGTTCTCCGAGCATATCAAGGCCAGTTCTGACGGACTTTTGTAACGGTAAAGGACGGAGATGGCCGTACCCACAGGCAGTAGTTCCAATACCGGGGCAATGCACTTGTGTGGAAGTTTCCTGTTTTTCAACAGGGCCAGAGCCACCTCGATATCGTCGTCCATGTTGTCGGTGATGTACTCTAGGGTGTCCGGGTTATCGGCGATCCCCGCTAGCAGGCTCCTGTCTGCCTGCTTCAGTGCTCCCCAGTGTTCAACGATCAGTTCGTGGCTGGGTGGTGCTGAAATGTTTAGGCGGCTATGCGCGTTTACGCTTTTCACGAATACCGCATCGAGACCTTTTCCGGTCGGCAGATGTTTTGCGAATTTGGCCGCGCTCACCCTACTAATAGTGCCCGCCGGGGCCCCTCAGTCAATCGAGTCGCGCGACCCGGGCTTGACCGTCGCGTGCGACCGCAATACCATCGTTTTGCTGGGTGTTTTGGTCTACTGGCTTCGTTCCGTCTTTGCCGGCTTCCAATGCAGGACATATGGCGCTCTTGGGCGACCATGACTAGGCATGGTTGAAATTTTCGTGTTGTCCTGCGTGACTGCTTTGGTTCTGTTTTTTGGTTTCCTGGGGTTCAGGGTTTTCAAAACCGTGAGAAAGTTGCGTAGCCCGGCGAACTTGTCACCGTCTCCCCGTGGTTTAAAACCGGACGACAAGATGCTCAGGACCGCCGCTAAAATGGGAGGCATATCAGTGCAGGAGGCTCGTCGCAGGCTCGGGGTGCCCGAACCCTCGCCAGTCGCCCCCGCCACGCCGCCCGTGCCGGATACTCGGTCGCCTGGTTCCGCGCCGGTCTACGCCGGTTCTTCCCCGCGCCCGACCAGAGGAGGACGTTCGAGTAACATCAAGGCTAGAAAAAGACGGAAGGCGGCGAACAGGTCGCGAGCCATAAACCGCAACAAACGCAAAAAGTAGATTTCAAGGGGTTTACTAGAGTTTTTGGCAGGACCCGCAGTATACTGTACCTCTTCCGGATACGGTGGATTTGGTCAACTTTGTTCCGCAAGTCTTGCAGGGCAGTCCCCCTCGACCGTAGACCTTCAAATAGTTTTGGTATGATCCTTTGCTCCCGTCTATATGCACGTAGTCCCGGGAACTGACTCCTCCGTGTGCCATGCTGTTTGTCACCACGTCCAGTAAACTTTGATGGAGTTTGGCGCATTCCTTCGCGGTCAGTCCGCGTTGTAGGGGGTGTATGCCGGCCGCATGCAGGGCTTCGTCGCAGATGTAGTTGCCGACCCCCGCCAGCAGGACCTGTTCCAGTAGTATGGTTTTTATCGATCGCCCGGAACGGCCCACTACGGCACCGATGTGCTCCGGGGTGAACGTTTTTTCGTAGTATTCGGGCCCCAGGGAGTTCAGGGTGCCAAGTCCGTGGTCCTCGCCGCTTCCCACTACTTTCACTATACCGAAGCCCCGTGGGTCGCGCAGGCGCACCGTGTCCGATTCGGTGACAAACGTCGCGCGTATGTGGCTGTCCGCGGGGACGTTTACCAGTATCTGCCCGGTCATGCCCAGGTGGAGCACCATGTTTTTGCCACCGGTCAGGTCAACCATTATGTATTTGCCCCGCCGGGAAACCCCGTTCACCCGTGAGTTTGTCGCGGATTTCGCTTCCTTGAACCGGGGGTTCGTTCCGCACCTAACCTTCTTTATCAGTTTGTTTTTCAACACCTCGTGCAGGCCGCGCGCCACTATGTCCACTTCCACCAACTCTGGCATGTCTAGGATGGTGCCGGCCGCGCGGCGTTAGGCAATGGTGCAGTGGAGGTTTGACATACGGTTCATCTTCCGCACCGTATTTAGAAGCACCCGTTCCCCTCGTTTCAAGCACCGTGGGGCAGGATGCACGATGTTAGCACGTAGTGCGTGGAGGACGTAGAAGATGGCCAAAGGAAAGAAGAGGGCGCACAGAGAGGCGCGCCGCCTGAAGAGGGAACCGGCACAGGATTTGTTCCAGGCGCCGGATGAAGCAGTACCCTCGCCGGAGGAGTGCGTAGAATGTCAGCGATTCCCCCACGCATCATGGTGCGGTCTGATAGACGAGCCCGCTTACGTGCCGGACGAATGTCTCGACCGCGTCGAAAGAGCGGCCCCGCAGGCCAAGTTTTAGGTCAGACTTCGCTGACCATTACTTCTAGTGTGTGCAGGTTGGCGCTCTTGATGCGCACCTTGATTCGTGTCCCCGGCGCGTATCGCCCGGGAAGTGTGGCGGTCACTCCGGTCCCGTCCAGGTAGATGGCGCTTTCCGAGTTCTTTGTCCCGGACACCACGCCGCGGTGCACTTCCCCGACCACGAGCGAGGCTATGCCTTTGGCCGCGTAAAGGGAGTTTTCCGCCCACGCCGCCTCACCGGTTACCGAGTTGGTATGGTCCAGCAAGGGGGTGAGTTTGTTCACCGCGTCCCTGAAGGATCGGTTGCCGATATGCACGTCGCGCAGGTACTTTTTGATCATCCTGTGTACGAGCAGATCCGGGTAACGCCTTAGGGGTGAGGTAAAGTGTAGGTAGTCCCCGGAGACCAAACCGAAGTGGCTGCCCTCCTCGAAGGTGTAGTACGCCCTTCCGAGTTCCTTGGCTATTAGTTTGAACATGCGGGCAAGGTCGGGACCCTCCTCTACCTGCCGCAGGGCCGCCATCAGGGCCACGGGATCCACGGGTTTGTTGAAATGCGCGATGATTCCCATCTCGTTGAGGGATTTTTCGATGATGTCCACGCTAGCGTTTCCGAGGGTGGCGTGCACCCGTCGCGGCGTAGGTATGTTCCTGGCCTTCATCCACTTGGCGACGGACTCGTTCGCACACACCATCAGGCGCTCCACTATCTCGTGGGCCTCCCCCGCATCCCCCTGGGTTTTTTCCCGGAGGGTGTCGATTCCTGCCCGTGCGTCTCGTGTCACGCCGAGTCTCTTTGCCGCGGTGCGCAGCACGCGCACCAGGGTCGCCACGTTAGGGTCTATACCCGCTCCTACCCCGTCGTCCAGTAGTTTATCCACTTCTTCGTAGCTGAATTTCTTGTTGATTCTTACGGTGGCGTGGTACACGTCGGTCGCGGTTACCGCACCGTCAGCGCCGATCACGAACTCCGCGGACAGAACCAGGCGGTCCTTGCCCGGCAGTAGACTTATGGCCTCGGTGGAGAGGGCTTCGGGCAGCATGTGTCGTACCCCGTAAGGTGAGTAGGTGCTTGTCGGGGTTTTGCGGCACTCCATATCCAGATAGGAGTCTTCGCTTATATATTCGGCTACGTCCGCGATGTGCACCCATACCCGTATGGCGCCGCCGGGGCACAGTTCTGCGCTCAGGGCGTCGTCCACGTCCATTGTGTCGGCGTTGTCTATGGTTATGGCGGTGAGTTTTTTCAGGCTGTGACGCAGGTGGAGGTAACGGTTCTTGTTCTTCACCGAGCGCAGCAGCGACTCGGCCGCCCCCTGGTTTAGTTGTACGGGTTCGCTGGGGAGGTTGAACCTGTACATGAATCTCTCGTAAAGTTCTGCAGCGGAGTAGTTTTTGCCGATGACCTTGGTTACTTTCGCCTGTTTTTTGTTAATGGTGAAGCGTACCGTGACGTCAGGGGTCTGGCGTTCGACCAGGGTGAACGTTCCGCTCCCCAGACCGGGATCCATGGTCACGGTTTTGCCGTCGGCGCCCACGGAGCCTATGAAGTATTTGCGGCCCCTGGATACCAGCGAGATCTTGTTGACGGTTTTCCCGCTTCTTTCAAGGGTCACGGTGTCGCCGTCGTATATTCCTTTGAGCACCGCCCCGGCGATGTACGTCGAGTCTTTTCGGTTGTGTAGGCCGTAGCGTTTGGGGGCGTTCGAGGGGGTGAAGAACCCGAACCCGGAGGGGTTGATGCGTATTGTACCGGTTTCTTTTTCCGATTTGTTGGTGTCGTTCATTTTGATTCTCTTTCTGTTCCGTGCTTCGACTCTTGTGTCACTTCGCGCATGCTCAGCATGTCCGGGAATGATTTGCCGCGCCACGCCCACCACAGGGCTTCGATAATGCCGTCACCCCATGAACGATTGATGCGGTAACGCAGCATGATTCTGTCACAGTAGTACTTCATTTCCTGTCTCCTATCTCCATTTTCTGCAATTGTCTCATCGATTGCGGCGGCTACGTCTTCCGCCTTAACTTCTTCAATAACAATTTCTTCGACAACCGGTGCCCCTTCAACGACGTCTGTTTCCTCTTCGGCATCGAATTCAGCAAGGCGTTTCAGCACTTCGGCGTTCTGTTCAATAACACGCTTGACTAGCGCGCTGAACTCTGGGTCGATGCTCTTCATATCTGTCTACTCATCTTCGTCTTCACTATCGTCTTCACTATCGTATTCATCTTCTTGGGTTCCGGGGTTTTGTCTACCCTATACCGTGCCCCTTGGTCTACCTGGCGCATATAGCGAGTAACCATCCCGCGGCCTAATGACTGCGCCGTGACCCGGGTCACAGTGTATGGTATGACGGTTGAACTGAACCTTAGCAAGTACGCCCTCGGCTGGCACGACGATACGGAGTATGCGGTAAAACCCCAGAAGGGGCTCCACAAGGCCGTGGTGGAGGAGATCTCCTGGTGGAAGGGGGAGCCGGAGTGGATGCGTGCCATACGTTTGAAGTCCTTGAAGGTTTTCGAGTCCAAGCCCATGCTTCCGTGGTTCGCGGTGAACATGCCGGAGCTAGACTTCCAGGACATATACTATTATTTGAAGCCCTCCGCGTCCCTGACCGATGACTGGGACAAGGTTCCTGACAGCATAAAACAGACTTACGAAAAATTGGGTATTCCTCAGGCTGAACGCCAGTATCTCGCCGGGGTGACCAGTCAGTACGATTCGGAGGTCGTCTACCACAGGAACCGCAAGGAGCTCGAGGATCAGGGCATATTGTTTTGCGACATGGACACCGCGTTGCGGGAGTATCCCGATCTGGTCTCGCGCTATTTCGGTACGGTTATTCCGTCCGGCGACAACAAGTTCGCCGCCCTGAATACCGCGGTCTGGAGCGGGGGGTCCTTTATCTACGTTCCCAAGGGGGTGGCGTGCGAGCTTCCTCTGCAGGCCTATTTCAGGATCAACTCCGACAACGCCGGCCAGTTCGAGCGTACCCTGATCATCGCCGACGAGGGGTCGAAGGTCCACTACATAGAAGGCTGCTCGGCTCCCGTGTACTCAAACGATTCGCTGCATTCGGCCGTGGTGGAGATAGTTGTGAAACCTCACGCCAGGGTCACGTACACCACCATCCAAAACTGGTCACCCAACGTATACAATCTGGTGACCAAGCGTGCCCGCGTAGAGGAAGCCGGGCACATGGAATGGGTGGACGGTAACATAGGCTCGAAACTAACCATGAAGTATCCCAGCGTGTACCTCATGGGACCCAAGGCTTCCGGACAGGTGCTGTCCGTGGCTTACGCCGGGAAGGGGCAGCATCAGGACGCCGGCGCGAAAATGGTCCACGCCGCCCCCGAGACTACTTCCGAGATAGTGTCTAAGTCCATTTCGAAAGATGCCGGGGTTACCACCTACAGGGGTCTTGTAAGGGTGGAGAAGGGCGCCAACGGCTGCAAAAGCCGCGTCCAGTGCGATGCCCTCATACTGGACGAGGTTAGCGAGAGCAAAACCATACCGTACATAGAGGTGGGTGAACGCGACGCCCAGGTGGGGCACGAGGCCACGGTTTCCAAGGTGAACGATGAGCAGTTGTTCTATCTACAAAGCAGGGGCCTGTCCCCCGAGCAGGCAACAAGCATGGTGGTCAACGGTTTCATAGAGCCGGTTACCAGGACCCTGCCCATGGAGTACGCCGTGGAGTGGAGTAGGTTGATAGAACTTCAAATGGAGGGTAGCGTCGGCTAGTCCGCACTCTCTGTCCGCGTAGGGTGCCGGGATTATCCCTTAATTTCTTCGGGAAATCCACTGATAGTGGACGATACGGGGTTGCTGGTTACTGTCCGTTTGGTGCTTTCGTTGCCAGCCCAAAAAAAGTTCGCCTTGGCGGTGTTGCTGTCTTTCGCCTGGACCACGCTCGCGTCCCCTCCTGTTTCGGCGCGTATCGTTCCCGACCCGCTGGACGTTCCTGTCACGCCCGCCTATTCCGAGCAGGATTTGCCCGGTATGGCTTTGGTTTCCCCGGATAGTCCGCTGTATTTGATTCATTTCAACGTCTCTTTGGCTCGCGAGTCACTGGAGAGAGCCACGCTCGCGCAGACCACCGCCGCCCTGATACTTTTCGAGGAGCAGGAGCGGCTCGAGGAGGCAATGTTTTCCCTGACTGCCGCCCGGGCCCGGGCCGACCACGCCGCCAAGGTCAGTCACCAGTGGACCGTGGACCTTCTCCTTAGTCAGGAGTCTTTGAACAGGGGTCTTGCTGACATGCTTGCTTTTTATCCTCGTGACCCCAGTGTTTCGCAGGACATGAGCATGTGGGTAGAGCAGATCAGCGAGTATCGTCAGGCCGCCCACGCTTCTCTGGTAGCGGAAGTAGACGTCTACGACGACCTACTGGAGACAGCCAAAGCCAGGTACGCCATGGCTCAGGACCGCATGGCTGAAGCTTCGGCGACCGCGGCAATGGCTGTTCTCGCGGTGCAGGAGGCTCAGAACACTTTAGATGACCTTCTGGGACAAAAGATGTCGTACTATACCGTGGTAGCCGCTGACGGTTGCCCGGTGGAGGTACCGCCCGGGACTTTGCGCGAGTATAGTGGTACGGTCTGGGGTTTGTGTGCCCGTTCGGTTGCCCAGGCACCTACCCCCCAAGCGGCGCTGGCGATAAAATACGCCTTCAGGGCCCTGGGTGCGGATTATGCTTGCGATTCTGTCGGCAGGTACGCGAGTTTCTCCTACGACTGTTCCTCCTTGGTGGTCAGGAGTTATTCCGCGTCCGCCGGCGTACCCGGACTCGATGCGAACAGTTCTTTGTCCACAAGACAGATGGTTCCTTGGGGCGGCGGGGAGTTGGCATCCTGGTTGACTCCGGTGGCCGAAGAGTCGGTACTGCCCGGAGACCTGGTGCTTTACGACACCTTCAAGGAGGACACTAGGCACGTTGTGCTGATGCTGGCTGATGGCATGATGCTGCATGCAGACAGCTGCGGCGACGTTGTGCATATTCGCAAGTTTTGGGGGTTCGAAAACTCCCACTTTTACGACTACCTGGGCAGCAGGAGGGTGACGCCTCAACCCGACCTTTTGTCCGGCGTGCCCAACGACGGCTGACCGGGGCTGTTGGCGTTTTTGCGCACACCCTCCACAGGACCGAACACTTCCAAGGAAACCAGGGTGTCGCCGTTCATGCCGAAGCTTATTTTCCACACCGTGGATCCGTTCACCAGAGTTATCGACGGCCACGCACGCACCAGTGCCGCCGGCGCGTCGGCTTCCCGGGAGGTCGGCGAGTTGAGGTGGCTATCCAGTAGCTCCACTAGTTCTTTCAGTGTCAAACCGCAGGTATCTCCGCATCCGTAGATCAGGGGCACGTAACGCTTGTTGGTCTCCCCGAATAAGACCTCGTTGTACATGGTGTCCGACAGGATCAGCAACCTGTCGCCCAGGTACATGTGGTCGAAATCGTTGTTGCTTCGCACCTTATTTACGAACCTGTTCAGGGTTGCCCGCATCCGGGGATGCCGCGGGGAGTCTTTCGTTTGCACGTAGTCGCCCGTCGTGCTATCCGCCGCGCCGTAGCGGCTGTTGTTTCCGTCCGCACAGCCGTAGGCAAGCCCGCAGGACAGGGCGAGAACCAGACCGATTTTTGCCACTTTCGCCATATGTTTACATTGTTTATCCACGGCCTTTTGCGGCATAGGGGTTTTCTCGCTGTGTGACAACAGGGCCCCGGGTGTCACAGTATATAAGGGACCTATATGGACGATACGCGGGATTTTGACAGCATAGTGGATCAGTTGCGCAAGGAGTACGTGCAGTCGCCCCCTGACCGTCGTCCGGGCACAAAAGCCCTGTGGTTGTCGGGAATCGTCCTGGTCGCAGGCTTCGTAGTCATAGGGGTTTCCCTGGTGGTCAACCGTCCGTATCTGGGGCTTGTTGGTTTCCTCGCCATGGTGTTTGCGGGGGACGTTACGACCAGAGAGGTGCAGGTGAGGCTTCGTAGGAGATGAGTACGATAGTGGTGGTGGGGGCCGGAGGGGTTGGTACCAGCATGGCGGAGATTCTGTCGACTCGCGGATTTTTCTCCAAATGCTACATAGCGGACATCAAGGTTTCCAGGTCCACGGCCGCCGTAGAAAGGTTCGCTGACTCCAGGTTTGTTGCCGTTCAGGTCGACGCCACCGATCCGGTTGCCCTGCTTAGGCTCATCCGCGAGACCGGGGCAAACTATCTTGTCAACGCCTGCGATCCGCGGGTCAACGAGTATCTGTTCAACGCCGCCTTCGAGGGTGGTTGCCATTACATGGACATGGCCATGAATCTTTCCGAGCCCCATCCCGACGACCCGTACAACATGGTCGGCAAACACCTGGGGTACGATCAGCTGGCAAGGCACGAGGACTGGCGGAGCAAGGGGCTTCTGGCCCTCGTCGGAATGGGCGTGGAGCCGGGTTTGAGCAATATTTTCGCCAAGTACGCCGAACAAACACTATTTGACAGTATAACGGAGATCGGGGTGCGTGACGGCTCGGATCTACGTATCGAAGGTTATCCTTTCGCACCCACCTTTTCGATATGGACCACCATAGAGGAGTGTTTGAATCCGCCCATGGTGTGGGAGAAGAGCAGGGGTTTGTACACCACCAAATGTTTTAGTTCTCCCGAGATATTCCATTTTCCCGCCGGCATAGGGCCTCAGGAGTGCGTCAACGTGGAGCACGAGGAGGTTCTTATGATACCTCGCGTCGTTGATTGCGACAAGGTCACCTTCAAGTATTCCCTCGGTCGCGAGTTTATAGACTGGTTGCAGACCTTCGCGGATCTCGGTCTGGATTCGAAAGTTCCCGTGTCCGTGGGTTCCGTGTCTGTGGCCCCTCGGGACGTCCTGGCCGCCGTGCTGCCCAATCCCTCCAAACTTGGCAACTTGATGCATGGGCGGACGTGCGCCGGGACATGGGTCAAAGGCACGAAAGACGGCGCGGAAAGGCAGGTGTATCTTTACCACATAGCGGACAACGCCACCACCATGCGGGAGTGGCATTCTCAAGCCGTGCTCTGGCAGACCGCGCTGTGCCCGGTGGTCGCCCTGGAGATGCTGGCGACCGGCAAGTGGTCCGACGTGGGGGTTCGCTGCCCGGAACATTTTGACGCCATACACTATCTCAATACTTTGGGGGAGTACGGGACTCATCACGGTATACTTGAGATCGGCGAGAATCTGTGGCCGGCCCCCGTCGAGACGGGAGCCCCGGGCTGGTCCAAGAGACTTCCGTTGGCTACCACGAAAAAACACGGACAGCCTACCGGTAATGCCCGTTAGTCTCGCGCTCGCCGGGCGTCCTCTGTACGTTTAAGTTTCCCGGTCAGAAGATCCGGAACCCTCCGCACTGTCGGAGGAACTGGGTGAACTCTTCGACGTTGGATACGTCGAACGGGTAGTTCGTCATGAAGTTTTCCCGCGTTCCGTGTCCGTCGCAGCCGTTGCACCAGCCGAATTCGCGACCGTACAGGGCGGCTTGCTCGGGGGTCAGTTTCTTGTCGTGTTGGCCGTACTGTACGCCGATCGCGTCCATTCGCGTCCCTGTACCTTCGCATAGCGGGCACTTTTCGCGGGTCAAGGTGGCCAGGTGTTGGCGGTACTCTGTCTCGTAGCGTTTCGCGTAGCCGGATCGGACGGATTCCTCCAATGCTTGCGCAAGGAGCACTGAGTCTTCCGCGTCGAGCCCGTCGCCCGAGTTGCTGTGCCCTTCTTCGACCTTGTTGCAGACCTCCGGCAGGACCTCGCAGCAGTAGCTCCACAGGGGATGCCACCACCATACGTTGTTGCGGAAGTGTTTGCCCGATTCTCCGCTGGGGTTGTTTCCCAGTACGTCCATTCCCATTTTTGTCTCCTTGTAGTTTGATTGATGGTTTACAGGCTGTTTTTACGGTCCGAGGGCGGGTCTTGCTGCCCCGTCAGTCCGCTTAAAAGACCCTTTCGCGGGAGGACTTTGCGGCCCTCAGCGACCTGGATATACGTTCCCCCGCTTTCGGCAATCCCACGTCTTTCAATATTTTTTCGATTTTCACAGAGTCCAGGTTTCCCAGTTCGCCTTCCCGCAAACTGACGGGTAGATGCCTGTTGAGCTCCGCTACGGCGTAAGTGCAGCGCGCCTTTTCTTCGTCCCTGCGCAGCGATTCCAGCATTTTGGCGCTGACCACCTGGCGTAGGTCCTCGTCCGTGGCCGAGAAAATGGCGTCTATGTCGTTGAATCGTTCTGCGAGTTTCGTTGCGGTGACCGTACCTACCCCCTTGACCCCGGGCAGGTTGTCACCCGGCTCCCCTCGTAGGGCCGCTATGATCCGGTACCCTCCGGGCGTACATCCAAGGGTGTTCTTCAAAGTGTCAAGGTCGTACGTTTTGTTGTCGGCGGTGAGCATCCGGGTGAGGTTTCCTACCAGCTGGATGCAGTCTTTGTCCGACGACAGCACCGTTGTTCGATAGCCTTGTTTCTCCGCTTGGTTTGCGCAGGAGGCCACGATGTCGTCCGCTTCCCAGCCGTCCATCGATAGCGCATGCATGCCGCACTGGCGCAGCAGGTTCGGCGCCCACTGGAGTTGGTAGACGACGCTCTCGTCGGGCTGCGGCCTGTTGGCTTTGTACTCTGGGTAGAGTTTCTTGCGCGTGGTGCACCCGCCCGCGGTGTCGAAGGCGAGGATCATGTGGGTGTAGTCGCTTCCCTCCAGTATCTTTGCCAGTTGGACGAAAAGTCCGTGCACTGCCCACACCGGTCTGCCCGCGTGTTCGAGTTTGGAGGCGGCCATGGCGTGGTATGAGCGGTACAGCAGGTTCGTTCCGTCTACGGCCAGCACATGGTTTGTTGTCATACCTTATACTGTGCCCGCGCGCGCCTGGTTCGCAGTACCTTGGTCCGATCGCGACCCTAGACGGGCCTTGCCGGGCATGGTTCCGCGGGGCATGACAAGCGTCACAGTCCGCGCCGACTTTTCCGTAGTCCCTAGCGAAGCGATGACGAGTTCGGCTACAACTAGTGACCGGTGAGTACCGTTTGCCGTTTTCCGTCTATTGCGGTTGCGGGAGAACCCTGAGGTAACTCTTTACCGTTTTCCAGCCCTGGGGGAACAATTTTTTTGCGTCATCGTCTGAGACTGCGCCACCAATAATTACATCTTCGCCGTTTTTCCAGTTGGCCGGTGTCGCGACTTTGTGTTTAGCAGTCAGATGCAAAGAGTCGATCACACGCAAAATCTCGTCAAAATTACGACCGGTCGATGCGGGGTAGGTGATGGAGAGTTTCACTTTTTTGTCGGGTCCTACTACGAAAACGCTACGAACCGTGAGAGTGTCACTGGCGTTCGGGTGGATCATGCCGTAAAGATCGCTGACTTTACGATCAGGGTCACCAATCATCGGGAAATTAACCGGGGTTCCCTGGGTTTCCGCAATGTCGGCTTCCCACTTGTTGTGTGAATCGACTGAGTCGACCGAAAGACCAATGACTTTGACGTTGCGTTTGTCAAACTCGGGCTTGATACGAGCGACATAACCCAATTCGGTGGTGCAGACCGGAGTGAAATCTTTTGGATGACTGAAAAGCACACCCCACGAATCGCCGAGCCATTCGTGAAAATTGATTGTGCCTTGGGTTGTTTCGGCCACAAAGTCGGGCGCGGTGTCGCCTAGTCGGAGTGTCATTTTCGCTACCTGCCTAACCCTGGTCGCCCGTCGCTTTGCACGAGGGTGCCGCCCATGCGAATTCCATGTTCAAGTCGACCTGCTCTACGAAGGTTCCGGTCATCTCGCAGGTAACTCCCCGCAAAGTTAGGCCCAGTACGATACCCTCTGCGACGTTCAAGGATCCTGCTTGGAGTTCCCTGAAGTCCGTGCCGTTGACCGTGAAGATCGCGTCCGCCGGTAGTATCCCCTTGCTGACCGCCGCGGCGACCCCAGTCACCCAGGAGTCTTTGGAGTCGCTCAGGTAGCGGCCCAGTCCCTCAAACTGGTCGGTTTCCTTTAGTCCGTTGGCTTTGTACGCGACTGTGGTGGTTTCCATGTATACTATGACTCCTATCTTCAGCAGCGCGTCGCTGAGCTGCGAGGTGCCGTAGCCTTCCGTCGCGCTTCCGTCCGCCGCGGTGGTTGTGGTCAGGGACTGTTTCTCGTCGATCGGCGTGGTGTCCCGCGGGACGTCGACCATCGTGCTTTCCACGGGCCTCTCGTCCTGCGCGGTGTTCTCGGTTGTTTCGGCGGTGTTGGAGCACGACACCAGGGAGAGGCAAAGTGCAATAAGAGTTGCTTTTATTTTCATGCTAGGCGACTGTGCCGGTTTCTGCCACAAGGCAAGTATTGGTCATCCGCGCCTTTTGCACCATAATCTATAGTCAACAACCTGTGCGGATCGTGATTTCTGTATGTTGCCCCCTGTCCTAGGTGGTAAAACAATAGGTCTTATGGCTATAGTTTCCTTTTGTGTATGCGCCCCCTCCGTGGGCTTTATATCCAACTACTCTATAAGCAAGTCCATTCGCCGGGTGTCCCCTTCTGTGGTAGTGGTGTATGGCAGGAGTCTCGCCGACATCCGTAAAACTTTAAAATACGTCGGCTACTACCTGGTTTCCAGCACCGCCGATACCCATGTTCTATTGAAGGCATGCGACGAGGTCAGGGCGACGCATACGGAGGTCTCCTCCGGCGCGCACCCCGCCGTTACCAGCAACATAGAAGTAAACAACTTGAAATTCACGCTGGTCGCCGCCCCCGCCGTATCCAAGTCCATGCTGGTTCGCACCATGAAGAAGTACGCCGGCGAACCGGTGATGGTGACAGGGGTGTTTGAGCAGGACCCCTTCGAGGATGCCTATAGACAGACCCTGTGGTCCCTGGGTGCGGCCCCCGTCACCAAGGAGAACGCCGTCGGTCTTGCGCCTGCAGGCGTGCTGGCCGCCGAGATCCCCCCGAGGACACCTGCCATAGTTGTCAAAAACGTCAGGTTCAGCGGCACAGGAACCTACGTGCTGGCGAGACCGGAAAGCAGCCCGTCCCATCTGTGGATAAGGGCGACCGTTTAAATAGCGGGGTCACTGGTGTAGCCGATCTCTGCGGCAACGGTATAACTACCTACAACATACAGCAAAGGACGTTTTTTCTATGAACAGTTCACTGAAGTCACGTATAGGTCTGGCAGCCTACGAGGGTTTCCCTCCTGACGTCGCCGTCCACGTGCATAAAGCCCTGATGCGTTTCCCAGAAACGCTCGACACTATCTCGCGTAACGAGACCCTCTCCGACGATTTGTGGTTGACCCTTTGGGGTACCAAGCGCCCCGCGGCATCCCAGGCCAAGATCCTGGTAGCCCGGTGCTTAAGCCCTCGTCTGCGGAAGCACGTCATCGCCACGGAAGACAGGTCGACGGTGTTGACCGAGTTCGTGTCCCATAACCACCTTACCAAGGATGAACAGACGTCTTTGGTCGCAACCGAAGGCGCCCGCGAGGCGCTACTGGATGCAGGATGGTTGGACAAGGATCTCAGGACCCGTCTCGTCGAGGAAGTTGGAGGGGAGTACCTCCTTCGGCAGATGGCGGTATTCCCGCTGGACAAGTATTCGGACGATTTTGTCTCCGATCACATCATCGCCAACATGTCCGTGTACGCCACCAAGCGTTCCAAGGGCATATCGCGGGACCTCAGGCTGATATTCGGCCGCCGTCCCGGGACGATCGCCAAGGTCATGCCGCTCGCGAAACGTAACGTATTGACTTCCATGGCGGGTTCCGCGAACCTCACCGAGGCCATGTGCGAGCAGCTCGCAAAGTACGAGAACGGGGTCACCTCCGTTTCAGCACTAGAAATCAGGGAGAACGTGTACTTCTACCTGGCCCTTATCGCCAACCCCCGGACCCCCCTGTACGTAGTGCAGGCCCTGGGCAAGGCGGCTATCGGTAGCGGGGAACTGCTGCGCGCTATTCACAAGAGGGGCACGCTGGAGCACATCTCCGGAAAGTACGAGGAGGTGAGCGATGCCGCGGCACTCAAGAGACTTATTGGGCGCGCGTGCGAAAACAAAGGCAGGGATTACTACTCCCCGCCTCGCCCCGCGGAGCTGATAGCCTTGAGCGCCAACCCCCATCTTTCTGCGCCCCAACGCGCAAAAGTAGACGAGAGCCTACAAGTGCTGGACGCCGACATCCTGTCTGGCGACCCGGTTTCGGTATTGTCTTTTGGGCGACCGGATCGTCCGCACCCGGTATCGGACGTGTTTCGCGTAGCGGAGTACGATCTCGCTGCCGACGTGTTAGGGTCCGCTAGTTCCCTCTGGGAAATCATGACAGCGCTCATCAATGACCATCAGGGCACGTTTGAGGATCTACTCGATACGACCCTGGCTATATGATTCGCAGCACATAAGCTGCAGTACAAGGAACGGGCACACCGCATGCGGTGTGCCCTTTTCTTGTTGGTCGCGCAGGGTTACGAGTTGTCCGGCAGAGTCTTTGCGGCCAGGTTCAACTTCTTCAGGGTCTCCACGAATGGTTTGAACTTGTTGCGGAATGACACGCTGTTGCCGGCGTATGCATGAGCGAAGGATTCTGCGAATATTTCGTCGCGGTGTGCCGCGGCGTACGTCCCGATGGTTTCGCGTATGACCGGGCGCAGTCGACGTCGCGTCTCACGCTGCCTGTCTACGCCCCCGACGTGCCGGCCTTTCAAGGCCGTCCACGGGTAAGACGGATAGTTTACCAGATGGTAGCGCCACTGGTTGGTGCCCGGTGCCTTTACTCCCAGGAGTATTTCGCTGAGCACTCCGTACACTTTTTCCGCGTTCTTGCGCTTGGTTACCAGCAGGGTGCTTTCCACGAGGTGTCCGAATTCGTGTATTAGGGTGAATGCCGCGCCACTCACACCCACCTCGGGGTTTCTCGGCGGCAATCCCTGGGCCTTCGAGCGTTTGTTGGCCGCCGCCCAGTAGTTGATGAGTTTTTGGTACGATCTTTTCTTGCTGTAAACTGCTCCGACGGAGATCGACCCCACCGCCAGGGGGTTTACCACCTTTTCTTCCGCGCAGAACAGGGTTTCGTTCTTGATTGCGTAGACTTCGTCCTTGTCCCCGCCGTAGTCTTTCACGATGTCGACGATCTCGTCCACACCGTAGTTGCCCGGGTCGTCGATGACCCCGTCGCACAGTAGTGACCGCATCACCGACAGGTTGTCGCCGTAGGTGTAGGTCCCGCCCAGCTCGTTGGCCCCCAGATCGTCGGAGAAATTCACGTAGTCCGGTTTGATGTCCGGGAATCTTTCGCGCATGGATATGTACACCTGCACGAGTTCGTAGGCCAGAGGCGCGGGCAGTCTGCTCAATCTTCGCGCCTGGAACTCGGGATTGCCGTTGGCGCGTTCCCATTTCTCCAGACGCTTTTTCAAAGTCCGTACCCCCATTCCCTCACGGTAACGAATTTTGATACTCCTGGGCACAAGACCCAGGTGCGGGTAGCCGTTGGGGTAGTATTTGACTTTGGCGTATTTCATACCCCATACAGTGCCCGTCCCCGGCGGATGCACCACTCTCGGTTTGCCTAGGAAAACGGCCAATTGGGCCTTTCCGGGGAGGTGACCTGTGTCACATTTCGACCGTCTTCGGCCACCCCCCCTTCCGGTCCCCCGGGACGGGTGACCAAAGTCACTCGTCTTCCTTCCGGGCTTCCGAGTGCGTTTCAGGGGCGGTCACGCAACATTAGTAGTCATGAGTCAAGAGACGATGTCGCGCGTTTTCGCGAAGATGGCTGCCGTCGACGGGATCCCGCACGCCCTTTTGCAGAGAATCTACGAGAATGCCAGGGCGTCGTCGGATTTACCGGTGCTCGTCTCCGTGGCTTCCCGCTCTGATTTGCCCAAGGTCTTGCACGAATCTATTTTGGCTTTGAATAATCCGCGTTTGACCGCCGCCCGGATACGGTACATGGACCCCGCGGACCTGCATGCCTTGGTACAGTCCGCGACCGACGCGAAGATACTGTCGCAAGCCGCCCAGTGCGGCACGCTGCAGGCCTGTACCGCCCAACTTTTAGTCCGGAAGGGCGGTTCCCGCACCTTGGAAAACCTCATGCTCAACAAGAGCATAGGCGAGGATGTCAGGCGCCAGGCCCTGGACCGCTACATACGAGAGTATCCGCCGATGAAAAACCCTGCGCGCGGGCAGTCGGCCCGACGGAACGCCCTGCTCGTCTTGGGTTTCCCCGAGCACGCGGACGTCGTCTTCTCCGCCCTGGAGGAAATCGACCCCCTGTACACCGGACGACTGTCGGGTGTACTCATCGCTCATCTCCCGTGGGACACCGAGGCGGGTAACCGCGCGTTTTTGAAGATGGTTTCCGTTTACGCCGCCACCCTTGTCGCTTCGCAGACGGAGTCCGACGTCCGCCCCGCGCCCCGAAAGCCTGCCCGCGGCAAGTCCGGTTCGCCTTCGCGCGTATATACTATCCACGATCCCCGGGTACCGTTTGACGTCGGGGATGCGCGCCACCCCTTGTCGAGTATAGCGAAGTGTCTCTCTTTCGGGGGATTCCGACCGGAGACCATCGCGAAGGTCGCAGAGATCCTCACCGAGTCTATCGCCGCCTTGAAAGCCGACGCCCAGGGTCGACCTGGCTCCGTCGGCGTCGTGTCGCGTTTGGAGTCGCTCGTCGCTTCGGCGTCCGCATACCCGGCATTCCGTTCCACCAACCGTCTTTCCGCGATCGCTCGTGCCGCCGGTTCCTGTGACGAACTCGCGACCCTGGTGTCTGTGGCGCTGACCGATCCCGGTAACTCGTCGTCATCCGTCGGTTTCACCGGTCTGCTGTCCGTCCTGGTCAGCCCGCATTACAGGCACTCTCTTCCCCTGGCGTCTCTATTGGCGACCGGGTCTCTTTCCACGTCGTGGCCGCATCTCAAGAAAGTCCTCGAGTACCGCTCCCCGCTATCTCCAGAGGTTCTCGCAACTTTGTGCGTCGCGCGTCAGGCGTGCACGCCGGTGTCGGTTGCTTTCATCGACCGCCTCCTGGCCTGTCACCGGGATCCCGCGGCGGCCCTGGAGGAAACCCTCGTGGTGCTCAAGAGGGACCCCATACCGGCCAGCGTGGATTTGGTGCATTCTCGTTACTTCGACCCGTCTTTCGTTAAGCATGTGCCGCTCTGCGATCTTCCTTCGGACATACCCGAGGGGGTGCTGAAAGTTCTCGTCTCCGCCGCCTCAAATCCGGAGTTCCATAACGTCAACTGGGATGTGCTGGCCCTGACAACCGCTTTCTCCAAGGCTTCCTTGGAGGAGGCTCTGCGGGCCGGGAAGGCATTGGGCTAGCTGCCAACTGTCGTGACGCAGGTTATTCCCGGGGCACTGTTTATACGGTGAGTGTTATGATCAAAAGATTGGCCGTCTACCTGGCTCTTGTCGTGTTCGCATCTTCTTGCGGTAACTCCGCCGCCCCGCCCATGACCAGCACCGCCACAGATACCCGCCAGCTCCCTCCGGCCGCCCCGGTCACCGTCACGATTCCAGCCGTCTCCGTGCCCCCGGCCGCTACCGCCGCCGGTTACGCGGAGAACATAGGCGACGACCTCTTCGCGGAGTCCTGCGCTATCATGCTGAACATGCGGACCTGGCTTGAGACGGACAGGGACAAGGGCGTGGCCCAATTGAAAAAGTCTATCGCCGACGCGGAGAGGTATCGTCTGTCCGCGGAGAAGTATATAACCGATACCGCCGAGCTCAAGAAGTTTCAAGACGCCATGCTGGCCGTATCGTCGACCGGTGAGAACGTTCTCGTTGCCCTCGCCGCCTTTGACCTAAGCGGTCTCATGTACATAGGCGAGATGATAGAGCGCATGCAGGGCGCGGATTCCGCCGCCCGCATGCATCTGGGTCTTGGTCCGATGCGGCCCTGCGAAGAAGTCGCGCAGGTCTCCAGGTGAGACGCCGCCGGACGCCCACGCTTCGTTTTGTGCCCGACCACATCCCGAAACCGTCTTACGCTGTCACCGGCAGGGTTACGCGTCTGCCCGAGTCGCCGGTAAAGTCGCCCGAGATCATCGCGAGAATGCGCCGCACCGGCGCAATCGCCGCCGAGGTGCTGCGCCTGGCAGGCGAGTTCGTGAAGCCGGGGATAACCACCGACGATATAGACGCCTACGTTCACGAGATGTGCATAGCCAGGGGCGCCTATCCTAGCCCGCTCAATTACCGCAACTTTCCCAAGAGCGTATGCACGTCGGTTAACGAAGTTATCTGCCACGGGATACCCGACGGGCGGGAACTTCAACATGGTGACATCGTGAACATCGACGTTACGTGCTTTGCGGAGGGTGTGCACGGGGACACCAACGCGACTTTCGCCGTAGGCACCATCGGCGAGGAGGATCGTCGGCTCATCGAATTGACCGAAGAGTGCATGTGGCTGGGGATACGGGCCGTGCGCCCGGGCGCTCCTCTGTCCGACATAGGTCGCGCGATAGAGGCCCATGCCGGCAAGCATGAACTGGGTGTGGTGAGGGCTTTCGTCGGGCACGGGATAGGCGAGCAGTTTCACACCGATCCCCAGATATACCACCACTATAATCCCTACGATAATGCCCCCATGCGCGCAGGCATGGTGTTCACCATAGAGCCGATGCTCACCCTGGGTTCGGAGAAGCACCGCATGTGCAAGGACGGGTGGACCGCGGTCACCGTGGATGATAGGCGCACCGCCCAGTTCGAGCACACAGTTCTGGTCACCAACCGCTCCTACGAGGTTTTGACCGGCCCCGGGTCCGTTTCCTGTCGCCCTCCCGCTGACCTGCGTTCCGCCGCCCGCCGGTAACGAGTAGGCTCTCACGGGGATTAACACGCACGCGACACAACGGATTCGTGCTTGGTGTGGGAAGGTTCGGATAATAGGGAACATGACCAACACCAACAACCCGGCCGCCGGCTGGTACCCCGATCCGCAGAACCCGATGCAGCAGCGCCACTGGGACGGTGCCACCTGGACCGACCAGACCCGACCGTCTCTACCCGGACAGGTTCCCGGGCACGCCGCGAACGCGCAGACGTTCGGCGGGGCGATCAAAGAAGGATTCTCGAACTTCGCGAACTTCAAGGGCCGCTCAAGTCGGAGGGCCTACTGGTTCTTCGTCCTCTTCACCTTCCTCGCCAGCTTTGCCGAGACCCTAATCCTGGGAACCGACTTCCTCGGTCTCGTCCTGTTCCTCCCCCAGACTGCCGCCGCGGTGCGCCGCATGCACGACATCGATCGCAGCGGATGGTTCATCCTCGTCCCGTTCGCCAACATCTACTGGGCGTGTCAGCCCGGTGCGGCGACCCCGAACCGCTACGGTGCGGCGCCCCGGTAGACCCGGGACCGGGCGACACTCTCATGAACCTCCCGCCCTGCAGGGGTCGAGTTGGTGGCCCGGCGGGCTGCCAAGGGGTGCAGTTTTAGCCTGTGAGAGGGGCATTGGTGCCGGCCGACGACGGGGCGTACCGGTAGGTGAATAAACGCCGAATCGTCCTGACTTTGCTGCTGACGCTCGGTTCGTCGGCGTGTCTTTATGGCGTGATCTTCACGATGCTCGACGACTTTCGCAACAAATTCGGCATCACCGAATCGGAGCTGGGGCTGATAGTCGGCGTGGGCTTTATCATGTCGTTTGTCGGACAGGTGACCATCGCCCCGCTCGCCGACCGCGGAAGGGCGCAACGCCTGATCATTCTGGGTCTGGGTCTCGAGGTGATCGGCTGTCTGGGCATGGCCATCGGCACGAATTTCACCGCCCTGTTTCTTTCGCGCGTGCTCGAGGGCCTCGGCGCGGGCACGGCGCTGCCTGCTTTGCGCAAGGTAATCATCGCCGCCGACCCCGAGAATATCGGTAGCAATCTGGGTCGCATATTGTCTTTCGAGGTAGGAGGCTTCGCCGCGGGGCCGATTTTTTCGGTGTTGCTCACCGCATTTTTCGGCATCCCTGGCCCGTTCGTTTTTCTGGCGATGATGATTTCGATCTTCATCGTCGCCGCCGCTCGCATCAAGGTTCCCGAAACGGCCGAAGAACACCAGCCATCTGAAAGATTCGCGATCGACCTGTTGAGAAACCGCGCAATCGCCTCAGGAGTCTTGATCGGTGTCGCACTCTGGCTCATGGCCGGTGTGTTCAGCTCGCTGTGGGTATTGATGATGGATGACCTGGATGCCGCACAGTGGATGGCTAATCTTGGTGTTTCGCTTTTCGCGGTTTCGACGATCATCCTCGGGCCGTTCGGTGGAAAGTTCGTTCAACGTTTCGGCCCCTATCGCGCGGGTGGCCTGGGTATGATCTTGGGTGCGATACTCATGTCGGGTTACGGTCTGATGCCGACTCCGTGGTTGATGATGGTCGTCTTTTTGTTTCATTCGATCAATGACGGCTTCTTCGTAACGGGTGCCGGTGTGGCTGTCGGCACTAGTGCACCGCTTGAACGGCAAGCAGGGGCACAAGGTCTGCTCGGCGGAATCGCAACTTTGGCGGGTGGTGTCGCCGCGAGTTTAGCGGGCCTCGCTTACGGCTACCTCGGCCGCACCACCACTTTTGTCGGCACGGGCGCGATAATGCTCGCGCTCATTTTGTGCAGTCGAATTTTGGCGGGCGGTACTTGGTCGGTGCGCAATGTCGTACCCAAATCCTCGGTGCCGGTCGACGTCGTCTCTTGATACTGTTGAGCCGCTGTCGATAAGAGACGGCGACGGTTGGGTCGACTTCTGCGTCGATGCCAGAGCAACTTAGGTCCATACCAAGATGCGCGCAGGTGCCATCTACCGGCGGGCACCCTCGACTACCTACGACGAACGAGTGCGGCCGAACACAGGGGAAGGGTATTGGGGGGATTCTCTGGCGTGTGACCATGGCCCTAAAACGGCCTCAGCCGTCTCCAGTTGCCCCCAGTTGGGCCCAATTGGGTCCTTGCACCCAAAGGATAGGGTCTGGGTTTTGGGACGACCCGGGCCGGTTTCGGCGGTCCGCGACCTACCTACCAACTACTCAGCAACCACCCCCCCGCCCCGGGTCTGGTGGCGTGCAGGTATGGGTGGGTGCTCATAGGGGCGCTACCGTGCCCGGCCAGGCCTTTACGTCAGCCATGCGCCGCGACTTCGGTTCACGGGCTACTCTAGTGTGGCCACAGCGCGGCCGATCCCCGCGCGTGGTAGGACCGGACCCGACCGAGACCCACAACCCAGTGAGGACTACGCCGTGCGCTTTGGTCATGTCGCGGACGGAAACCTCCACGTCAACGTGCTTCGGCACGGCGGGCAGGCGCCCCCAGAGCGCGCTGACGCAGCCATATGGGATCTCGCCTCCTCCTGTGGAGGGACCGTGTCAGCCGAACACGGGATCGGTGTTGCCAAGGCCCCGTGGTTACCGCTCGTACGCACACCAGCCGAACTCGCGGCCATCGAGCAGCTTCGCCGTGCCTGGGACCCGGATGGAATCCTCAGCCCACGAACCGCGCGCATCCCCGAGTATAGAACCAAAGCCACCACGGCGAGGATGCCGTTGAGGTGTGCTCGCCGAGACGCATGGAAGCACATCCGGCGTACATCCGCTACGCGAGATTGTCTACCAGTATATGAACATAAACAGTGCGGCGCCACCATCATCAAGAACGCTTGGATGCATAAATCCCGAAGCACGCCGCGAAGTTTCTTGTCTTTTGCTAGTTTCTCGAGAATCTTTTTGGGGTAGATGGGTTCTCGGCGACAGACCAGCGCACCCATTCGGCCGTGTGCTCGGCGAGTTCGGTGAGAATCTCTGCAGGAGTAGCGGGGTTCTTGGCGACATGCGATCGCACGTCCTCGTCGTTTGCGAGTTCCGCGAGGGTTTTGGGGTTGTTGTCGCTAGTCATGGCAAAGACCGTGCCCGCGGAGGTGCCTTCCGGCATGGTTCCAAGACGCGTAGGGGCCTTCCCGAAGCCAAAGGGGGCGCTAGCCGGATCGCCGGTGTCTTGCCGGTTGCGCAGAGTTGGTCGCTACTACTCGCGTGAGTCTACTCGTTACCGGCGGGCGGCGTTGCGCACTCCCCGATCCTCGTCGCTGGCGAGTTTGACAAGGACCTCTTTGGGGGTCGAGGGGTTTTTGGCGACTTGTTCGCGCACG
>Ga0169931_10003161_pt1 | contig 26359 bp, 22 predicted proteins | sample Kivu_15m_20L_FD_129675 | JGI IMG/M metagenome (GOLD analysis project Ga0169931, IMG submission 129675) | Freshwater microbial communities from Lake Kivu, Western Province, Rwanda to study Microbial Dark Matter (Phase II) - Kivu_15m_20L... | ecosystem: Environmental > Aquatic > Freshwater > Lake...
CACCTCGACGGAGGTGGTCGTGCGCTTCAGGAAGGCCCCGGCATTCCGGCTCGGCGACCGCCTGCAGCGGGTCGCGGGCCATGACGACGTCGTCCTGCGCATCGGCAAGCCTTCAGGCATCGATATCGGCATCCGTGTGAAGACACCGGGCGTCGATGCGGTGGAGCCGGAGTTCCTCTCCCTGGACTTCGCCGACACGCTCGGGGAGTTCCCCAGCCCCTATGAGCGGCTGCTCCACGACGCGATGATCGGCGACCACACGCTCTTCCCGCGGTGGGACTCGGTCGAGGCGACCTGGGAAATCGTGCAGCCGGTCCTCGACGACCCACCGCCGGTGACGTCCTACGAGCCGGGCACCTGGGGGCCGACCGAGGCGGATCGCTTCGTGCGCGGCCACGGCGGCTGGCGCGATCCTCGTCAATCCACCTAGCCACCCCCACCCCGCACCGTTGCGCCGAGTGGTCGTTAACTCAGCGAGTTAGCAGCCACTCGGCGCAACGGTGCGGGGGAGGGGAGGGGAGGGGGTGCGGTGTTTCAGGGTGGAAAGATTGAAAAGTGCACCGCCAGGGACTCGAACCCCGAACCCGCTGATTAAGAGTCAGCTGCTCTGCCAGTTGAGCTAGCGGTGCGCGAGGCAGGACGCTATCACCCGACATGCGCCCCGCCCACCTTGGTCCCCGGCCGCGCCAGGGTCATCGGCCGACCCCGGCGAGGACATCCCACGGCGATGTCGGGCAGCGGGGGCCGCCGACGTGAGTAGGGTGCCGCGGTGAAGTCCGCCTCGACGCGCGAGCGCCAGGGCCTCATCATCGCCCTGCTCGGTGTCGTCGGCTTCTCCTTCTCCCTGCCGTGGACGGTATGGGCCCTGGAGAGCTTCTCCGCCGTGCTCACGGCGACGGGTCGTGCCGTCATCGCCGCTGCCCTCGCCGCCGTCGTACTCGCGGTGCGACGAGTGCCCTGGCCGCGACGCGATCAGGTCAAGCCCCTCCTCTACACGATGGCGGGTGCGGTCTTCGGCTGGCCGATCCTCATCGCCCTGGCGCTGGAGCGCACGACCGCAGCGCACGCTGCGGTGATCGCCGCGGTGATGCCCCTGGTCACTGCGGTCATCGCCGTGCTGCGCACGCACGAGCGCGTGGCGCGTCAGTTCTGGATCGCGGCCGCCTGCGGCACCGCCGCCCTCATCGTCTTCGCGCTCCTGCGGGGCGGCGGGGAAGGCGGGGACTTCGGTGCCGACCTGCTCATCGCGGGTGCGGTCGTCGCCTCCTCGTGGTGCTACGTCGAGGGAGCGACACTGACGCGCCAGATGCCCGGCTGGCAGGTCATCTCGTGGGTGGTGGTCTTCGCCCTGCCCATCACACTGCCCGTGTCGCTCCTGCTCATCGCCACCGGGGGCGTCACCACTCCGGTGACGACGCACGCGTGGGTGGGCATGGTCATGCTCGGAGTCGTCTCCGTCTACTTCGCCTTCTTCGCCTGGTATCGCGGCCTCGCGCAGGCGGGTGTGGCGCGCGGTGCGCAGACGCAGCAGTTGCAGGCACCGCTCACGCTTGTCTGGTCAGCCCTGCTGCTCGGCGAGACGATCACGCTGGGCACCATCGTCGCCGCACTTGCCATCGTGGCCTGCGTGGCGTGGGCGGTGCGTGTGCGGGCTCCCAGCCCGGCCGCGCCGGAGGAGTAGCGGGCTACTCCACGCCGCAGGCAGCGACGTACATCTCGGCTGGCGCACTCGACTCCGACTGCGGTGTCGCGCAGATCTCCTCGATCGTCGTCGGGATCCAGAACTGTCCCTCCGCGCGCAGGAAGACCACGGTGGGGAACGTCGACCCCGAGGCCTCGAATTGCGCATTGGCCATGGCCCAGCCGCCCTCGCACCGGAAGTCGTCGAGGGAGATGAATGTCGATCCGGGGTAGTTGGCGTCGAAGTCGGCCTCGACGGCCGCGCGGATGGTCGGCTCGTCGCAGACGGCCTGGCCGTCGATGAGCGTGGGCTCGGGGGTGGGATCGGTTGAGCCGTTGGAGCCGCAGCCGGCCACCGTGACGGCTACCGCCGCCGCGAGCGCGACCCGCACCGACCTCCTCATGGAGCGAGCCTAGGTCGGCTCGGCTAGCGTCCCCTCATGCGCGAGGCCGCCCCAGGGAATTCCCAGGTTCCGACCGCGGATGATGACCGGGATCCCTCGTACGGCGATCTCGGCCGCGTCGCGCGTCCGTCCGTGCTGGCCCTCGGGGGCAGCACGCGTGCGCAGTCCACCTCGGAGGCGGCGCTGCGCATCGCCGCCGAGGGAGCGACCCAGGCGGGGGCCGATGTGCAGGTGCTGGCCGGCCGCGATCTCATGCTGCCGATCTACGACCCGGATGCGACGGACCGCTCGGCGCAGGCACTGCGGCTGCTCGATCTCGCGCAGCGCGCTGACGGTCTCATCATCGTCAGCCCCGGCTATCACGGTGGCTTGAGCGGCCTGGTCAAGAACGCCCTCGACTACCTCGAGGACCTCCGAGGAGCTACCTCGCCGGATCGCGGGTCCTATCTGGATGGTCGCGCGGTGGGCTGCATTGCCGTGGCCCACGGCTGGCAGGCCGCCGTGGGCACGCTGCACCAACTGCGCCAGGTCGTGCACGCCCTGCGGGGTTGGCCCACGCCCTTCGGCGCGGTCGTCAACTCCTCCGAGGTGCGACTCGATGAGCCCGCCGCGGTGCCGGCGTCCGTCGAGCAGCTCCATCTCGTGGGCAGGCAGGTGGTCGAGTTCGCCCACATGCGGATGTCGTACGCCGCATCGCAGGCGACGGGAGGGTCGTCATGAGTCGTCGACTTCCGCGCTGGGGCGATGTGCGCCCTCTCATCGGCGATGTCCGCCCTCGGCTGGATCGCACCCGGGTCCTGCTGGAGCGATGCGCGAGCGTCGCCGATGTGCGGGCGCTGGCCCGTCGCCGCGTGCCTCGGGCTGTCTTCGACTACACCGATGGCGCCGCCGGCCTCGATGAGGCAAGCCTGCATCGGGCACGACGGGCCTTCGCGCGCGTGGAGTTCCAGCCGCGGGTGCTGCAGGACGTCAGCGCGGTCGACACGTCCACGATGATCCTGGGCGAGCGCGCCGCCCTGCCGCTTGTCTTCGCGCCGACCGGCTTCACCCGCATGATGCACTCAGCGGGCGAGCCCGCCGTGGGGCGCGTGGCGCAGCGCCTGGGCATCCCGTACGGCCTGTCCACCCTCGGCACGACATCGATCGAGGACCTGGCCGCCAGCGTGCCGGGTCTGCGTCGGTGGTTCCAGCTCTATCTGATGACCGACCGCGGATATGGCGTCGAGCTCGTGGAGCGTGCGGGCGCGGCGGGCTACGACACGATCATCCTGACCGTCGATACTCCCGTCGCGGGCCGCCGCCACCGCGACGTTCGCAACGGCCTCACCATCCCGCCCCAGCTCACTCCACGGACGCTCGCCGACATGGCTGCCCACCCTCGCTGGTGGATGAACCTGCTCACATCGGATCCGCTGACCTTTGCGACCCTCACGAGCACGGAGGGCACGGTCGCTGACCTCATCGGCCGCGTCTTCGACCCGGCCATCACCGTGGCGGACCTCGACTGGCTGCGGTCGGCGTGGTCGGGCCGACTGGTCGTCAAGGGCATCCAGACGGTGGAGGATGCGGTGCTCGTGGCCGAGCATGGCGCCGACGGCGTCATCCTCTCCACCCACGGCGGCCGCCAACTTGAGCGCGCTCCCGTGCCCTTCGAGATCCTGCCGCGGGTGCGCGAGGCCCTCGATGACCGCGTCGAGGTGCTCATCGACGGGGGGGTGATGTCCGGAGCGGACGTGGTCGCCGCCCTCTGCCAGGGAGCGACCGCGGTGGCCGTGGGACGCGCCTACCTCTACGGCCTCATGGCCGGGGGCGAGGCCGGGGTGCAGCGCGTGGGCGATCTCCTCGCCCAGGAGATCACCACGATGATGCAGCTCCTCGGTCGCACCAGCGTCGCGAGCCTCGGCCCGGACTGCCTGCGCCTGAGGGACTGAGGCGGATCGGGTGCGGCGGGCCCCGCGCGGCGCTAGCGTCCCCGGATGGCCCCCGTCGTGGAGTTCCGCCCCGAGCGGTCCGAGTACGCCTACACCTTCGGCGGTGTCGCCCCGGTCGCCCGGGTCGTTCCGGGAACCGTGCTGAAGCTGTGGTCCGAGGATGCGTTCAACTTCGCACTGCAGTCGGTCTCCGACCTTTCGAGCGCCGAGGTCGACCTGCGCTACGTCAATCCGCAGACGGGGCCCTTCTACGTCCAGGGAGCGGAGCCGGGCGACACGCTCGTCGTGCACATCGTCGATCTCACTCCGGCGCGAGACTGGGGTGTCTCCGCGGCGATCCCCTTCTTCGGCGGGCTCACCTCGACGGGCTCCACCGCGATGCTGCAGGACGCCCTGCCCGACACCACGTGGATCTATCACCTCGACCGCGCGCGCGGTGTCGTGACGTTCGACGCGCGATTCGGCGACCTGTCGATCGACCTGCCGGTGGAACCCATGCTGGGCACCATCGGCGTCGCGCCCGCGGCCCATGAGGTGCGCACCTCCCTGGTCCCTGAGCGCTTCGGCGGCAACATGGACTCCCCGGAGGTGAGGGCCGGCACCACCGTCTATCTCGGAGTCAATGTCGAGGGCGCGCTCTTCTCCCTGGGTGATGGCCACTACCGCCAGGGCGAGGGGGAGTCCTGCGGCACTGCGGTCGAGGGCGCCATGGACTCCACGATCATCGTCGACCTCATCAAGGGTGGTGCCCCCGCGTGGCCGCGCCTGGAGAGCGACAGCCACTGGATGGCGGTGGGATCAGCACGTCCGCTCGAGGACTCCTGGCGCATCGGCAACGTCGAGATGGTGCGCTGGCTGGAGGAGCTCTACGCCCTGCACAGCATGGACGCCTACCAGTTGCTCTCGCAGGTTTCGTTAGCTCCCATCGCCAATGTCGTCGACGCCAACTACAGCGTCGTCGTCAAGGCTCCCAAGGCGATCCTGCCCGCGGCTTCGGCGTACGGCGGCATCCACGCCGACCTCCGCGCACGCGCCCGTGGGCTCGCCTGATCGCCCATTCACTACCGAGAAGGAGTCGACCGCATGGATCTCAAGGCACAGGGTCTCAACGCACTCGTCACCGGCGGGACACGCGGCATCGGTCGCGCCGTGGTGTCGGCATTCCTGGATGAGGGTGTCAACGTGGCCTTCTGCGCCCGCACAGCCGACGCGGTGGCTGAGACGACACAGGAGCTGGGCGGCGCGAGTGCACGGGCCCACGGATCAGTCGTCGATGTGGGTGATGCTCAGGCCATCTCGGACTGGGTTACGACGAGCGCTGCCGAACTCGGCGGCATCGACATCGTGGTGAGCAACGTGAGCGCCCTGGCGATCCCTGACACGGAGGAGAACTGGGAGGCGTCGATCAACGTCGACCTGCTCGGCACCGTACGCCTGGTCAAGGCGGCCATGCCCTACCTCGTGAAGAGCGAGCATCCCTCGATCGTGACCATCTCGAGCGTCAGCGGCCGCGAGGTGGACTTCGCGGCCGGGCCCTACGGCACCATCAAGACCGCCCTCGTCGCCTACACCCAGGGCCTGGCCAACCAGCTCGCCGACAAGGGCATCCGCGCCAACACCGTCTCGCCGGGCAACACCTACTTCGAGGGTGGCGTGTGGGAGTCGATCAAGCTTGGCAACCCCGACCTCTTCGCCACCGCGCTGGGCCTCAACCCGACCGGTCGCATGGGCACCCCCGAGGAGATGGCTGCCGCTGTCGTCTTCCTCGCGTGTCCCATATCCAGCTTCACGACGGGCACCAATCTCGTCGTGGACGGCGCCCTCACCCGGGGCATCCACCTCTAGATTGGGAGCTCCCATGATCGTGCATCGCAGTCCCCTGCCCGACGTCGACATCCCCGACACCACCGTCACCGCGCATGTCCTGCGCTGGGCTGATCGGGTGCCTGACCGGCCAGCGCTCATCGACGGACCGACGGGGCGCACCTACACCTACGGCCAGCTCGCCATGATGATCGGCAGCTTCGCGGGTGGGCTCGCGGCGCGCGGCCTGGGGCCCGGCGACACCATCGCGCTGATGGCGCCCAACATCCCGGAGTACGCCGTCGCCTTCCACGGCGCTGCCGTCGCGGGAGTAGCGGTGAGTACGATCAACCCGACCTACACCGCCGAGGAGGTGCGCTTCCAGCTGCGGGACTCCGGTGCCGTCATGCTCATCACGATCGCGATGTTCGTCGACGTGGCTAAGGAGGCGGCGGAGGGCACCGCCGTGCAGGACATCGTCGTCATCGGCGAAGCGCCCGAGGGGACCCTGCCGGTGACGGCGCTCTTGGGCGAGCCCATCTCCCAGGTAGCCGTCGACACGAGCGAGCACATCGTGGTGCTGCCCTATTCCTCCGGGACTACCGGATTCCCCAAGGGCGTCATGCTCACGCACCGCAACCTCGTGGCCAACCTCTGCCAGATCGAGCCGGGCCTGGCTGTGGAGGAAGGTGAGGTCGCGCTGGCCGTGCTGCCCTTCTTCCACATCTACGGCATGCAGGTGCTCATGAACGGACTGCTGGCGCAGGGCATCACGATCGTGACCCTCCCGCGCTTCGACCTCGAGCAGGCCCTCGGGATCATCCAGGACCAGCGCGTGACGCGCTTCTTTGCCGTCCCCCCGATCGTTCTCGCGCTGGCCAAGCACCCGGTCGTCGATTCCTACGACCTGTCATCGCTCAAGCAGGTCTTCTCGGGCGCCGCACCGCTGAGTGCGGAGCTCGCGCTAGAAGCAGGTGCGCGCATCGGCTGCGAAGTGGTGCAGGGATACGGCATGACCGAGATGAGCCCGGTGTCGCACCTCACTCCGCAGGGGCACTTCAAGGCGGGCACATCCGGCGTCACCGTGCCCAATGCCGAGTGCCGCATCGTCGATCCGGTGACGGGAGAGGATCAGCCGGTCGGAGGCGAGGGTGAACTCTGGGTGCGTGGACCCATGGTGATGAAGGGCTATCTCAATAACCCCGAGGCGACCGCGGCGACGATCGATGCCGACGGCTGGCTGCACACGGGGGATGTCGGATTCATCGATGCCGACGGCCACCTCACGGTGGTCGATCGGGTGAAGGAGCTCATCAAGGTCAAGGGATTCCAGGTCGCCCCGGCTGAGCTGGAGGCACTCCTGCTCACGCACTCGGCCGTGGCCGACGCCGCGGTGATCGGCGTGCCCGATGACGAGGCGGGTGAGCTCCCGAGGGCCTTCGTGGTCCTCAAGCCCGGCCAGCAGCTCGCGGCGGCCGACATCACCGACTTCACCCGCCAGCACGTCGCGACGTACAAGGTGGTCCACGACGTGGTCTTCACCGAGGCGATCCCCAAGTCCCCCTCGGGCAAGATCCTCCGCAGGATGCTGCGCGACCAGGGCGCGTAGGAGGCCACTCGCCATCAACCCGGGGACATGATCAACCCGGGGACATGGCACCTGGGACGGACCTGGGAAGGTCCTGTGACGGCCCTCACATGTGCGACGCGCCGACTGCGGACTCACGGACCTCAGGGAGACTTCGGCCCCTCCACTGCCCCATAATGTGGCATCGGCCTATGCCGTCGACACCGATGGAGGACCCTGTGCGACCCGCCCGACTCGCGACCGCCGTCGTCGTCGTGGCGCTCGCCGCCGGTCTTGTCCAGGCCCCGGCGCTGGCAGAGTCCTCCAAGCCGGCCGGCGTCGCGGCCGTCACGAGTGGCTCGTCGGTGACCAACGACGACACCACGGGCCCGACCGATCCGCCGGTGGCGCCGACCATCCCGGCGCCGAAGAAGCTCGCCTACGTCCTCGGCGCGGACTCCGCGACCATCACGTTCGTCCCGCCCGTGACCGATGCTGAGATCGTCAACTACGAGTGGTCGGACAAGGGCGGAGTCTGGGTCGCTCTCAACCCGCCCGTGGCCACGAGCCCGGTCACCTTGACCAACCTGCAGCCTGGCGAGCGCTACCTGGTGTCACTGCGCGCCGTGGGCGCGGATGGCACGCGCGGCACGCCGTCCTACGCCATCAGTTTCAAGATCAAGCCCCCGCCGCCGCCGAAGCCCACCCGGCCGGTGACCTTCGAAGCGGATGGCAAGGTCCTCGCCAAGGAGAGCGGAGCGTCTGCCTCCATCATCAGCGTCAAGCCGGGTGCGGCGATCAAGATTCGCAACGTGCCCGATGGGGCGGTGATCGCGGTCGTCGATCGCAATGATCCCGACTTCACCGTGGCGGTCCGCGAGACGAGCAAGGTTCGGATGTGGGTGACCGAGCAGTTGCCCCCCGCGAGGCGACTGTGGATCACGGTCACGGACACCACCGGCACCGTCGTCGGCCGGGTCAACTTCAAGGTGGGTCGCGCCGAGAAGTCCTTCACCGTCGACGTGTGGCCCAAGGGCAAGAACCTCGGCTCCGGAGTGCCCCTGATCGTCGACTTCGGCATCCCCATCACCAACAAGGAGGCGGTGGAGAAGGCCCTGGTCGTGACATCGGACAAGGACTTCGGTGAGGCGGGCTGGTACTGGGTCGACTCCCAGAAGGCGGTCTTCCGCCCCCGTGACTACTGGCCGGGCAACGCCAAGATCAGCCTGGATGCCAACCTCAGTTCTATCGAAGGGGCTAAGGGCGCGTACGGCCCGATCGTGCGATCGAGCTTCAGCACCGGCGACCAGGTGATCCTCGACGTCAGCCTGACCAAGCACACGATGAAGTTCATCCGCAATGGCGTCCAGGAGCGCGAGTTCCCCATCTCTGGTGGCAAGTCCGGTTGGCGCACGGAGGCGGGCACCAAGATCCTCACCGCCTTCATCAGCCCCAAGCGGCTCTACAACCCGGACCCCGAAGAAGGCTGGGATGTCACCGTCGAGTACGGCATCAGAGTCAACGACAACGGCGAGTACATCCACGACGCCCCGTGGAACTACAGCATCGGCTATGCCAACACCTCCCATGGTTGCACCAACATGACCTCGAGCGACATGCAGTGGGTCTGGCGCAACACGAAGTTCGGAGACGTCGCGGAATACTCCGGCAGTCCCGACAAGATCGGCACCGACGACTACCTCGCCGGATACTGGAACTTCTCCTGGCCGGAGTGGAAGCGCGGCTCGGCCCTCTGGCAGGACCGCTAGTCACTACGGATCACCAGTAGTGCAGGCGTGAGAGAGGCACATGGTCCGCGGGTGGCCCACCCACCGGTTCCCCCTCCCAGGTGACATCGGCACCATCGGGCGACACGCTCACATTGCCGAGCACCCCGTGACGCACCATCTGCGAACCGCGCACGGATCGACAGCCTCGGGTGATGATCACGGGCCTGTCGAGGCTGGTCGGGGCGATGTCGGCCAGGGCAGCGGCCCGTTGATTCGTCACCAGAGCCCCGAGCAGGCGCGGTGCCGCGCCTAGCGCGCCGAACTGCTCCGAGAGTCGTAGCGGCTCGGCCCCGTCAATGGTGGCGTTGGGGTCGCCAGTGACACCCCACGCCGGATAGCCGCCGACGAGGACGAGCTGCGGCTTGGCAGCGAAGGAACGCGGATCCCACAGCACGATGTCGGCTCGAAAACCCGCGGCCAGCCTCCCCACCTCGTGCGCGAGGCCGTGGGCGAGCGCCGGGTTGATGGTGATCTTCGCGAGGTAGCGCAGGATGCGCGCGTTGTCGTCGCCCGCGTCCTTCGACGGGGCTAGACGTGACTGAGCGTCCGCCATCGCGAAGGTCCGCCACCACGTCTCTCCGGCCCGGCCCATGCCGAGGGCGTCGGATGACGTGATCGGGATGACCCCCATGTCGTGCAGGGCATTCTCCGCTGCCATGGTCGTCTCGCGGATGCGCGCCCGGGCGATCTGCAGGTCGCTCTCGCGGTCAGCAGCCAGGCCGTGGCAGAAGAGCACCATGTCGAGCGTCTCGGCTGCCGCGTTGCGGCCAAAGGGCAGGGTGGGATTGGTCGACGACGCGATGACGTGGTCACGCCCGGCGAGAGTGAGCACATCCGGCGCGTGCCCGCCCCCGCCTCCCTCGACATGGAAGGCATGAGCGACACGTCCGTCGAGTACGGCGAGGGTGTCCGCCACGGAGAGGGTCTCGTTGAGGCCATCGGTGTGCAGGGCGACTTGCACGTCGATGTCCTCAGCCACCCGCAACGCCGTGTCGATGGTCATGAGGGTGGCGCCGGTGTCCTCGTGGACCTTGAAGCCGCACACGTGTGCGTCGATGGCGTCTTCCAGGACACTGCGGCGCGAGGACGACGCCCGGCCGAGCAGGCCGACGTTGAGGGGGATGCCCTCCAGGGCCCCCCGGGCGATGCCGAGGAACCACGGCGAGCCCAGGCCCACACCCCAGACCGGCCCGGCCTCCTGGGCGAGGACGGTCGTGACGCCCGACGCGATCTCGGCATCGAACACCCGCGGTGCCAGTGCGTGGACGTGCGTGTCGATGCCCCCCGGCGTGGCGATGAGGCCTTCCCCGTCGATGACGACGGTCCCGGAGCCCACGATGATGTCCACGGAGTCGGAGACGGCGGGGTTGCCGGCACGGCCGACACCGGTGATGCGGCCCTCCCGCATGCCGATGGACGCGACGCGAATGCCGTCGATGGGGTCCATGACGATGACGTTGGTGATGACGACGTCGCATGACTCTCGCGTGGTGACGGGAGCGAGTCCGATGCCGTCGCGGCCCGTCTTGGCGAAGCCGACGTGGAATTCGTCCCCGGAGTCCGCGACACGGTCGGGGATCCGCAGGCGCAGGGGGGTCCCCCCGAGAGCGACCACGTCCCCGGCCGAGGGACCGTAGCCGCTCACGACTGCCCCCTGCGCTCCGCGACGAGCCGCGCGACCGCGCTCTCGGCGTCCGCACGGTTGTTGACACCGACACCGTCGACAATGTCGAGATAGCCGCAGCGCCTCAGGGCGGTGAGTGCCTGGGCGCGCACGTCGGGGTCGTCAACAGAGCCGTTGACCAGTCCGGTGTTGCCGATGACCACGCGCTCGCCGCGCAGGGGGGTGGTCGGCACGGTCACGGTCTCCTGCGCTCCGATCCAGATCGTGGCACCCGCGGGGATCGCCAGACGGCGCCCGAAGGCTGCGGAGCGGTCCAGGCGGAGTCGTGGATTGACCTCCGCCAGGTGGATGTGGGAGCTGAGAGCGATGGCCGTCTCCGCCTCGTTCGTGACGTCGAGGCTGAGATCCCCGAGCGGCGCGACGCCCCCGTCCTGCGGATGAAGGCCCATGCGGAAGGGGTCTGACACGACCACCAAGCGCGTGCCGTCGTCGAAGCGCGCCTCGACGCGTACGTCGGTCATCAGGTCGGGCACCTCGGGCAGGACGTCGGCAATCCCCAGCAGATGCTTGGCTCGCTCGCGGACCGTCGGCAGGTCCAGGCCGTCGCGCGCCATCTCGCACACCGCGTCCGCGATGTAGGCGGTCGCTTCGGGGACGTTGAGCCGCAGCCCCCGTTCGCGCCGAGCCCGGGCCAGTTGGGCCTGAGTGAAGAGCAGCAGGCGGTCGGACTCATCCGGGGTGAGGGCCACGTCAGTTGCCGAAGGTGAGTTGGCCGCGACGCCAGGTGCTGCGGACGGCGATCGCGCCGATTGTCATGGGATCGACTGCGCGCGGGTCGGCATCGAGGAGGACGACGTCGGCGACGGCGCCGGGCCGGATGAGCCCCGCGTCATCGCGCCCTGCCTGGAAGGCGACACCGAGCGTGTAGGCGGCGAGCGCGTCGTCGACGCTCAGGCGCTCCTCCGGCATCCACGGGGGACCGTCGGGATCCATCTGGCGCGTGACGGCGACCTGGATCCCTTCGAGCGGGGCAAAGGTTGTCACGGGCCAGTCGCTGCCAAAGGAAATGCGCGCCCCCATCCGCGCGAGCGTGGCGGTCTGGAACTGTCGGTGCGTGCGCTCGGGGCCCAGTCGCGGTGCCGTGAGCTCGGACTGCCAGGAGTCGAACTTGGACCAGTAGGGCTCGAAGTTGGCAATGACACCGAGCTCGGCGAAGCGGGGGAGGTCGGGGGGATCGACCAGTTGGGTGTGAACGATGACCCACCGGCGGTCACGTGGCGGATTCACTCTGGCGGCATGCTCCATGGAATCCAGGGCCATGCGCACACCTGCATCTCCGATGGCGTGGATGTGTGCGGTGAATCCCATGGCGTCAATGGCGGCGACGGCCGCGGCCATCTCACTCGGCTCCCAGTTGGGCATGCCCTTCCAGTGCGGGCAGTCGCAGAAGGGCTCGAGCATGGCGCTGGTCGCGGATTCGATGACCCCATCCGCAAAGAACTTGATCGTGTGGCTGGTGACGAACGGACCGCCGTCAGCCGCGACCTGCTCGCGCGCCGCAGCGAAGTGGGCGAGCTGGTCGCGCCAGGAATTGGGATCGGCCCACAGTGCCAGGTCGATGTCCGTGTGGAGGATGCCCTGGTCCGAGGCGGTCAGCCATGTGGCCACGTCACCCGGCTCGACCCACGCGTCCTGCACCCAGGTGATTCCCGTCGAGGCAAAGCCGCTCATGGCGAAGTCCACGGCGCTCAGCAGCATGGATTCGGGAGGAGTCGGCAGCAGGTTGTAGACGGGCCGCCAGGCACCCCACTCGCGCAGCGTGCCGGTGGGCGATCCCGCACTATCGAGCACGATCTCTCCGTCGTGTGGCTGGGTGACGCCGGTGGCATATCCGACGCGACGCAGCGCCTCGGAGTTGACCCACACGGTGTGGTAGTCGGTGGCCCTGAGGACGACGGGGCGGTCGGGGACCTCGGCGTCGAGCCACTCGGCCAGGAAGATGCCCTCGGGAGCCAGGGCGTGATCGAAGCCCTCCCCGCGCACCCATTCCATCTCGGGGTGCTCCCGGGCCCACGCGCCGACGGCTGCTGCGATCTCCGGGGGAGTGGCGTGGTCGCGCACCGGGGCGAACTCGCGCTCCAGTCCGCCGAAGATCGGGTGGACATGGCCATCCCCGAATGCCGGCGCCACGAAGCCGCCGGCTGCGTCGACGACCTGATCCGCAGGCAATCTGCGCGCCGTCTCACCCAGTGCAACGATGCGCCCGTCCACCATGAGCACAGCGTCGGAGGAGTAGACGCTGCGGTCCGGCAGTCGGTGTCCCGTCCACACGGTGGCGCTCTCGATGCGTGTGCTGGTCACGGTCGTCCTTCCGGGGTGAGCGGAGTGCAGGGGCGGCCGACGAGTCGTCGGCCGCCCCTGGACGTCCTACTTCTTGAAGTTGGTCCAGACCTGGTCGTAGAGGTCAATCGCCTCCACGGAGCAGCCGGGGACCGGAGTGGCAAGCGCCTTGAACTCATCCGGGATGACCACGGCCGGGTTCGCCCCGAGATCGGCGGTCATGAATTCCGACGAGCCGGTGATGCCGTTGTCGTAGCCCACGAAGTTGGTGGCCTCGCCGATGTTTGCCGGATCCATCATCCAGTTGATGAAGATCTTGGCGTTGTCGACATTCTGCGCACCGACGGGGACGGCGAAGTTATCCGACCACAGGGTGATGCCCTCTGCGGGGTAGACGTACTGCAGGTTGGGATTGTCCGCCTGCGCCCGCGTGAATGCACCGTTCCACATCATGTGCATGGTCTGCTCGCCCGAAGCCATGCGCCCGATGACGCCGTCGGAGTTGATGACAGCGACCCCAGGCTTCCAGCCAGCGAGCAACTCCTCGACCTTGACGTAGTCCTCGCGGTTCGTCGAGCACGGCTGCGCACCAGTTGCCCGAAGTGCGGCGTGGATGACCTCGACCTGGTCGTTGAGCGTCCCGATCTTGCCCGCCGCCGGGCTGTTGGCGTCAAAGAACGCGGCCCACGACGTGATCTCGCCGCCGGTCTTGGTCGGGTCGTATGCGATGCCCGTGGTGCCGTACATGTAGGGCGCGGAGTACGTGCGGCCCGGGTCGAAGTAGACGTCCATGAACTCGGGCTTGATGTACTGGCCGTTGGGGAACGAAGCGGGATCGACCTCCTGCAGGAGACCGAGCTCGATCATCTGCGCCACCATGTAGTCGCTGGGCACGATGACGTCGTAGTTGGCGCCTCCGGCCTGCAGTTTGGCGAGCATCGTCTCGTTGGAGTCGAAGTTGTCGAGGTTGACGGTGATGCCCGTCTCCGACTCGAATCTCTTGAGCAGGTCGGGTGAGATGTAGTCGGTCCAGTTGTAGAGGTTGAGCTCCCCGCCGTTCGGCGTCGGGAAGTCACCTGCCGGCGCCTCTGGGCTTGCCGCTTCCGATCCTGCGGCCGACGACGCGGCAGCGCTGCTGGCGCCCCCGCCGACGGTGGTCTCACCGCCGCATGCGGACAGGGCCATGATCCCTGTCAGGCCGATCGCCAGCAGGATGCCGGACTGCCGGCGGTTCTTCCACCGTTTCATGTTTACCTCCTCCTTCTCGCGATGATGTAGGACACGGTAACGATAACGACGCTCACCAGCAGGAGCAGAGTCGAGAGCGCATTCACGCCCGGGGTGATGGCGTTGCGGATCATGCCGAAGATGTAGACAGGCAGGGTCGTGCCGCCGGCCCCCGCGAGGAAATACGACACGATGAAGTCATCCAGGCTGATGATGAAGGCGAGCAGGGCGCCCGCCACGATGCCGGGTGCGAGCAGAGGCAGGGTGATGCGGCGGAAGATCACCCACTCATTGGCCCCCAGGTCCGCCGCGGCCTCGTAGACGGTGAGGTCGACGCTGCGGAGCCTCGCCCGGATGGGTAGCAGGGCGAAGGGTATGCAGAAGGCCGTGTGGGCAAGCGTGATGGCATCCACGCCCAGCGGGAAGCGGATCTGCACGAAGAGCGCGAGCGTGCCGATCGCGAAGACGATCTCCGGGATGACGAGGGGCGCCATGATGAGCGACCAGGCCGCCGTCTTGCCTGCGCGCGCCATGCGCAGCAGGCCGATGGCCAAGCCCGTGGCGAAGATGACTGACAGCACCGTCGAGATGCTCGCCACCCGCAGCGAGTTGATCACGGCGCGCTGGATGTCGTCATTGGTGAGGACGTCGGCGTACCACTCGAGACTGAAGCCCTTCCAGACCGTGACCACGCGGTTGCTGTTGAAGGAGTAGCCCACGACGAAGACGAGGGGGATATAGAGGAAGCCGAAGACGATGGCTGCGACGGGCCCGAAAAGCGGGAAGTTCTTCAGTGAGGTCCCGGTGCCACGGGGTGACTTCATAGCAGCGACTCCAGGCTCTGCTGCGAGCCCCGCCTGCTCGAACGCCGCGCGACGACCGCGAAGGCCACCAGTGCCAGCATGACGATGACGAGCACCATGACGGACAGGGCCGCTCCGAAGGGCCAGTTGCGTGACGCGCCGAACTGGGCGGCGATGACATTGGCGATCATCGACGTCTTGCCTCCGCCGAGGAGCTCGGGCGCGAGGAATGACCCCAGCGCCGGGATGAAGACGAGGATGAGCCCCGCGATGATGCCGGGGCGCACGGCGGGCAGCACGATGCGCATGAGCACCCGACCCTTGGTTGCTCCAAGGTCGTATGCCGCCTCGGCCAGGCGGAAGTCGAAGCGCTCGGCACTGGCGTAGATCGGCAGGATCATGAAGGGCAGGAAGGAATAGACCAGCCCAACAATCGTGGCGAACGGCGTGTAGAGCATGGGGATGGGCTCACTAAGGATCCCCAGTCCCGTCAGCGCACCGTTGATGGGCCCGTTGTCATTGAGGATGATCACGAAGGCGTAGGTGCGAATCAGCAGGCTTGTCCAGAAGGGGATCGTGACCAGGAAGACAAGCAGTGTGCGCCACTTGGGTGGTCGAGTGGCGATCCACAGTGCGATGGGGATCGAGAGCACCAGGCAGGCGACTGCGGTGATGAGCGAGTAGACCACGGAGTTGAAGAAGATCTGCAGGTACGTCGGATCGAAGCTGCGCTCGCCCGAGAGTGACTCGGAATAGAAGAGCTCGACGTAGGGCTGGACCGTGAATTCCCACTTGACGCCCACTCCCAGCTTGGCGCGGCTGAGGAAGGAGAAGATGACGATGATGACCAGCGGAGCGAGCACGAGGGCTACCAGGTAGGCCAGGCCGGGAAGGCCTGCCCACCACGTCCCCTGACCCGCTCGGCCGCTGGTGCTGCGCCGCGCCATCAATCCTCCACGATCCGCAGGCTTCCCGCCCGGAAGGCGACATCGCACCTGCCACCGGTGCTCAGCCCTGTGGCATCAGCGGCCGGCTGCCTCGCTGCAAGCGTCATGTCGCCGACCTGCACGACAGCATGCAGGTCGCCGCCGATGAACGTCGCGTCGATGATCGGGAAACGCCCGTCGCCGCCCGCGGTGAGCATGACGTCCTCGGGTCGCACCGCGGCCACTCGGCGGCCATCCCCGATTGCGGGGGAGTCAGCGGCCCATGACTCACCGGGGATCGCGCCCCAGCCGGTGATGGCCGCGCCGCCACCCTCGGTGACGACATCGACAATGTTGGCCTCGCCGATGAAGTCGGCGACGAATCTCGTCCGGGGACGCAGGTAGACCTCGCGTGGCTCTCCCACCTGGACGATGCGACCCTCGTTGAAGACGGCCACCCGATCGCCCATCGACATGGCTTCATCCTGATCGTGCGTGACGAGCACGAAGGTGATGTGCGTCTCCTGCTGCAGGCGCTTGAGCTCGAGTTGCATGCCCCTACGGAGCTTGAGGTCCAGCGCCGACAGGGGCTCGTCCAGGAGCAGCACCTCGGGCTCCTTGGCCAGGGCACGGGCGAGTGCGACGCGCTGCTGCTGGCCGCCGGACAGCTGACTCGAGCGACGGCCGCCGAGACCCGTGAGTCGCACGAGCTCGAGGGAGCGATCGACCTTCTGCGCGATCTCACCCTTGGGCAGCTTGTCCATCTGCAGCCCGAAGGCGACGTTCTGCGTCACGGTCATGTGGGGGAAGAGGGCGTAGGACTGGAAGACGGTGTTGACGCGGCGCTTCCACACCGGGACGTCATCGATACGCGTCCCCTTGAGGTCGATCTCTCCGCTGTCGGGGGACTCCAGGCCGGCAATGCAGCGCAGCAGCGTGGTCTTGCCGCAGCCGGAGGGGCCGAGCAGCACCATGAAGGATCCGTCGGCCACGTCAAGGCTGACGTCGTCCAGGGCCTTGACCTCGCCGCCTTCAGGGGTGGGGAAGGCCTTGGACACATTCCGGATGCTGAGCGCCGATGCCTCGGTGGCAGCCACCTGACTCTCCCCTCCCACGCGTCGGGCGCGTGCCTCGACACTGGGCCGAGATTAGTGCGGCCGGCGGGAGCGGCGTGGCGTATTTCACCCGTCCGGTGGGGTGTGGGGAGCCATGGATCTCAGCCGATGAAGGCGTCGAGGAAGGCCAGGCGGTCGGCGGATCGCGACACCGCCTGCTCGAGCGAGGCACCCGCTCCGTGACCGCCCTGTCGTTCGACTCGGATGAGCATCGGATTTCCCGTGGGATTGGCGTGCTGCAGTGTCGCTGCGAATTTAAAACTGTGCGCGGGGACGACTCGGTCGTCGCGCTCGGCGGTCATCATCAGCGTCGGTGGGTAGTCGACGCCTTCGCGGACGTTGTGCAGAGGCGAGTAGCCACGCAGGTATTCGAACATCTCCCGGCTGTCGTCACTGCGCCCGTAGTCGGGTGCCCAGGCGTAGCCGATCGTGAAGTACTGGTACCTGAGCATGTCGAGTACGCCGACCTCCGGGAGCACAGCACCGAAGAGATCGGGTCGCTGCGTGAGCATGGCACCGGCTAGGAGGCCACCGTTGCTCCGCCCATTGGCAGCCAGATGGGAGGGGTTGGTCCAGTTGTTGGCGACGAGCCATTCGGCCACGCCGATGAAGTCGTCGAAGACGTTCTGCTTGCGCGTCAGAGTCCCGGCCTTGTACCACTCCTGGCCGAACTCCCCGCCCCCACGAAGCGTCGCCACCACGTAGACGCCGCCGCCCTGCATCCAGGCCACGGCCTCGGGTGAGTACGCCGGCGTCAGCGAGATGTCGAACCCGCCGTAGCCGTACAGCCAGGTGGGGCGCTGACCATGTGGAGTGGTCGACCTCAGGCGTGAAACAAAGGCGGGCACCCTCGTGCCGTCCTTGCTGGTGGTCCACACCTGCTCGGTGACGAAGTCGGAAGGCGAGAACGGCACGGGTGGCGAATACCAGTTGCGGAGTCGGCGCTGGTCAACGTCGAAGGTCAGCACCTGACGGGGCTGCAGGTAGCTCGTGTATCCCAGAAACACTTCACCGCTGTCACCGCGGGGGCTGACGAAGGTGACGCTTCCCAGGCCCGGAAGGCGCACATCCCCCTGGAGCTCGCCATCGGCCGAGTAGACCTCGACGCGACTGGAGGCGTTCTCCTGGAACGTCACGACCAGGCGCTCGCCGATTGCGGTCACGTCGCCGATGGTCCTGTCGCTCTCGGGGACGATGTCGACCCAATGGCGCGAGTCGGGATTGCGCAGGTCTACTTTGACGACGCGTCTATTGGAGGCGTCAGCCGTGGTGAGGAGCCACGCGTGACGACGCGTCTGCGAGATCACCGTGTAGGAGGCTTCGATGTCCAGCGGGACCTCGCGGATCCGTGGGTCACGTCTGTCGCCCGCGAGGTAGGCAAGGGTGTTGTCGGAGCTCGATGCCTCGGATGTCGAGAGCCAGATGCGGGAGTTCCCTGCTGCTGAGTAGGCGTAGGCGAAGTTGTCCGGCCGCTTGGGATCCGCGTAGACGAGAGGGTCGCGAGACTGGGTCGATCCCACGGCATGGAACCTGACCTGCATATCGGTGTTGACCGATTCGAGTGGATTCGCCGGCGTGGGATACTTGCAGTAGTAGAAGCCGGAACTGTCCGCTGACCACGTGGCGGAGCAAAACTTCGTCCACCTCAGCCGATCGCGCAGGTCTCGGCCCGTCCGCACGTCCCGGATGCGCCACGTCCTCCAGTCCGATCCGCCCTCAGACGTCGCCCAGGCGACGTAGCGGCCGTCGGGGCTGGGCGCCCATGCAGCGAGGGAGATCGTCCCGTCCTTCGACAGGGCATTGGGGTCGATGAGGACTGTGCCTGCGTTGCGTCCGGCGGTGGAGGAGTAGAGGACTGCCTGCGCTTGAACGCCGTCGCTGGCTGTCCAGAAGAGCCGGCCCCCTGCGGTGCTAGGACTCCCCACGGATGGTTGCTTGAGCAGTTCGGTCATCTGCTCCTGTCGGTCGTCATGTGTGGGCAGTGCATCCAGGAATCCGCGTGCGAGTGTTGCCTGTGCCTCCACCCACGCCACCGTGCGCGCATCCGAGGGATCCTCGAGCCAGCGGTAGGGATCGGCGACCGCCGTGCCCCAGTAGGTGTCGACGTGATCGGTGCGCTCCGCGGGCGGGTAGGCGATGGGCGATCCACTGGGCGCTGCGACGGCAAGTGAGGGGGCGAGAGTCCCCATCGCTGCGAGAAGCGCGACTGCCAGCAGCCCGGTCCGTTTGCGGGGTGAGGGCTTCACGGGGTGATCCTGCCAGACGCCGGCGTGCCCATGCGCCCTGAAGGGGGCAGGTCAGGCGATGACGCGCAGGCGATCGACGGCCGGATCGAGGTTGCCGCGCACCCAGCCGTACGGCGAGGCGGCGGTTGAGCGCAGGAAGTCGATGATCGGCTGGGTGAGCACCTCACCCGGCAGGATGTTGGGTACGCCGGGGGGATAGGCCGCGAGCGAATCCGCCGAGATGCGCCCGACGGCGTCGCTAGCCGACACCGACTCGGTGGGGCTGAAGTAGGCCTCGCGCAAGTCCATGGCGCGCTCCGCCAGCGGTGGCAGGTGGATGGGCGGGTGCTCGCCCAGGTCCATGACCGGCAGGGCATGGAGCGCGTCGACGAAGTAGTCCACATCCAGGCGACTGCCTGCTCCCACGAGTCCGACGATGCACGAGTCCGTGGCCATCTCGACGTGGATCTGATGGTGCTCCTCGAGCAGACGCCGGGCGACGTAGCCGGGCGTGCCGCCTGAGCGTGTGTCTACGACGATGCGGAGCGGATCAAGCGCGATGACGTCGGGGGCAGCATGGATCGAAGGATCGGGGTCCACGAAGCGACCGCGCTCGTTGAGGAGCGAGCGGGCGCGTTCGAGGTCGGCGATGCTGGCCCCGACTCCCGCGAGTCCATTGAGCTGGATGTCGCGCCGAGCCAGGTCGAGGGAGGCGAAGAGCACAGCGGAGGGGCTGGTCGTCTGCACGGTGGTCATCGCCCGGACGATGAGCGGCTCGAGCAGATCCGCAAAGGGGCCATCGGCGAGGTGCAGCATCGCCGACTGCGTGAGGCTGCCGCCGAGCTTGTGGGTGCTGGAGATCACGAGGTCAGCCCCGCTCTGGAGCGCCGACGCGGGGAGCTCGGGGTGGAAGCCGAAGTGGCTTCCCCACGCCTCGTCCACGACCAGGGGGATCCCCCGCGCGTGTGCCACTTCACGGAGTGCGCCGACGTCGGCGCAGGCGCCGAAGTAGGACGGAGTGACGACGTAGGCCGCGACGGCGTCAGGATGTGCGGCCAGTCGCGCATCGAGATCCTGCGCGGTGACCCCGTGGGCGATGCCGAGAGCGGGGTCGATGGAGGGGAGCACGAATTCCAGTCGCAGTCCCGCCAGGATCGCTCCGTCGATGACCGAGGTGTGCACTGATCGCTGCACCAGCGCGGTGCCACCCAGGCTGCGCAAGGCCAGGCAGGCGACGTGATTGCCCTGCGACGCGCCGTTGGTCAAGAACCACGTCCGCCGCGCGCCCCACGCCTCAGCCGCGAGGCCCATGGCCTGCTGGAGCGGGCTCGGCTCCGTCGACCCGGGTTCGGGGAGGTCGACCCCTTCGGTGAACATCGGGATGTCGACGGCGAGAAGCCCCGGACCGGCGAGCGAGGCGAGGCAGGGGTGGTGCTCCGGCTGATCCTGGTGCCCAGGGACCCCGAGGCGAGTCCAGCCGCCGGCTGCGTTGCGGTGCAGGGCGTCGGCATAGGGGGCTGGAGGTGCGTCCGTCATTTCCCCATCCAAGCGCCTCGGCAACAGGGTCTCGATTTGGGGGCGATTGGCCGAATCCGGCCCGATCTCCCCAGGGCGAGACCCACAATGGCTCCACACGTCTACCTGAGGAGTCCCATGCGCACCACGACCCGCCGCTCCCCGAGAGGCCTGATCGCCCTCGGTGCCCTCGCGGCCAGTTCTGTCCTCCTCGTCGCCTGCGGCGGGGGCAGCTCGTCGAGCACGAGTTCATCCGCCGCGCCTGAGTCGTCAGCGGCCGAATCCTCGGCGGCGACCAGCGCCGCCCCGGCGCCGGAGTCCAGCAGCGCGGCACCCGCCGCGGACGGCCTGCTCGGCCAGATCCTGGAGACCGGCGTGCTGCGCGTCTCCACGGACCCGGCGTACCCGCCGCAGTCGTCCTACGACGAGGCGACGGGTGAGTGGCAGGGCTTCGACATCGATGTGGCCAATGAGATCGCCACGCGCATGGGCGTCGTCACCCAGTGGGAGACCCCGTCCTGGGATGTCATCACCGCGGGCAACTGGAATGACCGCTGGGATGTCTCGGTGGGCTCCATGTCCATCACCGAGGAGCGCGCGCAGGTGCTCGATTTCAGTGAACCGTACTACTTCACGCCGGCTGGCGTGGCAGTCAGTGCCGATAGCGACATCGAGTCGATCGACCAGCTCGCGGGCAAGCGCGTCGGCGTTTGCGGTGCCTGCACCTACGAGTACTACCTGACGCGCAACCTGGTGATTCCGGGCTTCAACTTCGAGTTCCTCGTGCCCGAGGACGTCGAGATCGTCACCTACGACACCGACACGACGGCCCTGCAGGACCTCAAGCTCGGTCGCGTCGATGCCATGGTGTCAGCGGTGCCGTTCCTCGAATCGGCCATCAAGAAGGGCAAGGAGATCCGCCTCGTGGGCGATCCGGTCTTCCTTGAGCCCCTCGCCGTGGCGGCCGACAAGAGCTCCTCGCTCCCCGTCGACAGCCTCGTGGCCGAACTCAATCGGATCATCGCCGAGATGCACGCTGACGGTTCACTCAGCGAGCTCTCCATGAAGTGGTACGGCGTCGACATCACCAAGGGCCCCGGCGCCTGATCGTCAATGCCTGACTCGTCAACCCGCGAGGCCGTGCCGCGTCAGCGGCACGGCCTCGCGGAGTCAGTGGAGGCCTTCAGCCTCTCCATCCCCTTCCGGGTGAAGGTCGCCGCGGTCTGGGCGGTCATCTTCGGCCTGCTGGCCTTCGCGTTCTTCCGCAGCGGCTTCGATATCGCGTGGATGATCGACAAGGCCCCGGCGATCGTCCGGGGCGTCTGGGTTACCATCCTCTTCTCCGTCATCGCCATCACGGCGGCGACCCTGCTCGCGATCCTGGGTGCCCTGGGCCGGATCTCCAAGAACCCTATCGCCTACGGCATCAGCGGCTTCTACACATCGTTCTTCCGCGGCACGCCCCTCATCGTGCAGCTCTTCCTGTGGTACCTCGCCCTGCCCCAGCTAGCGATCGGGCTGCTGCCCGAGCCGTATGCGTCGTGGTTCATCTGGCCGGCGGCGGTCGCCGGCGTGGTGGGCATTGCCTTCAACTACGGCGCGTACATGACCGAGATCTTCCGTGCCGGCATCGAGGCTGTGCCCCATGGCCAGACCGAGGCCGCTGATGCGCTGGGCATGTCCTACGGCCAGCGCATGCGTCGCGTGATCCTGCCCCAGGCCATGCGCATCGTCATCCCGCCGACCGGCAATGAGTTCATCGCGATGATCAAGGACACGGCCCTCATCGGCCTGCTGGGCACCACGATCCTCTGGGCTGATCCCTTCCGGGTCGCGCAACTCACCGGCAAGGCAGACTTCCGCAACCTCGAGGCCCTCATCATCGCGGCCATCGTCTACTGGGGCCTCACCGCGATCTTCTCGTTCTTCCAGCGCAAGCTCGAGGCCCGCATGAGCAAGGGATACGTGCGGACGGCGGTGAAGGCGGGATGAGCGCCCCCGTCGTACGCGTCCAGGGACTGCACAAGTCCTTCGGGGACCTGGAGGTCCTCAAGGGCATCGACATGGAGATCGACTCCGGCGAGGTCGTGGTCGTCTTCGGCCGCTCCGGCTCGGGCAAGAGCACCTTCCTGCGATGCATCAACTTCCTCGAGGACCCCGACCAGGGCTCCGTCGAGGTGGCGGGCGTCGCGGTGGCCGCCGGTCCCCCCACGCGCCACCGTCGCAAGGAGATCCGTCGCCTGCGCACGCACTGCGGCATGGTCTTCCAGCAGTTCAACCTCTTCCCTCAGATGACGGTCCTCGACAACGTCATGGAGGGGCCGCTGCGGGTCAAGGGTGAGTCCGCGAAGGAGGTTCGTGACCTCTCCATGCAGCTGCTGGCTGACGTCGGCATGGCTGACAAGGCCGACCAGCACCCGATCCGGCTCTCCGGTGGCCAGCAGCAGCGCGTGGCCATTGCACGGGCCCTCGCGATGCGTCCGGCCGTCATGCTCTTTGACGAGCCGACGTCCGCACTCGACCCCGAGTTGATCCACGAGGTGCTGGCCGTCATGAAGCGCCTCGCCGATGCGCACTCGACCACCATGGTCGTCGTCACTCACGAGATGGGATTCGCGCGTGAGGTTGCCAACCGCATGTGCTTCTTCCACGAGGGCGTGATTCTCGAGGAGGGCACCCCCGAGCAGATGTTCGGCTCGCCGCAGCGCCCAGAGACCAAGAAGTTCCTCGACGCCGTGATCTGACCGCGGTGTGACGGGGGCGCGGGAACCGCAGCGCCGGGCTGCGCGTCTCCTCCGCTAGTGTCGGGCGGCGAGAAGGAGGGTCCGTGGCCACCGATTCCGTCGCTGACGCGATCGAGCGGGACGACGTACCCTCAGGTCGCAATCGTCGTCATCCCGGCGCCTACCTGGAGATGCTCATCTCCAGCGGGCTGGGGCTCATCGCCTCGCTCGTCCTCTCCATCGACGCCGTGGTGCTCGCGGCCGATCCCAATGCTGGGCTCTCCTGCAACATCTCCGAGACGATCTCGTGCGCCAAGGTCGGGATCTCCTGGCAGGCCAACCTGCTGGGCTTCCCCAATGCCTTCCTCGGGCTGATCGCCGAGCCGGTCGTCATCACCATCGCGGTGGCGGGGCTCGGCGGCGTGCGGTTCCCGCGGTGGTTCATGAACTCCGCCATGGCGGTCTATGCCATAGGACTCGGCTTCGCCTACTGGCTGTTCTTCCAGGCCTACTTCGTGATCGGCGCCCTGTGCCCGTGGTGCCTGCTCGTCACGGCGACCACGACCACCGTCTTCGCGAGCCTGCTGCGGGTCAACCTGTCGGACAACACCTTCGGGCTGTCTCCCCGGGCTCATGAGCGAGCGCTCTACCTCCTGCGGATCGGCGTCGATATCTGGGGCACCGTGCTCATCATCGCGATCCTCGCGGCGATGGTTATCGCGCGTTACCTCTAAGCCGGCGCCAGCGTCTCGGGGTAGTGGGCGCGCACGAGATCGGGGTAGCTGCGCACGTAGTAGTTCCACATCTGCTCTCCGAACACTGAGACGGAGTTGCCCGCCAGGCCCTCCTGGCCGTCAAGCAGCTGCTCGCGGCGGGCCATGAATCCCGCCTCCCGGTGTCGAGGACTCGCCTCGACGGCCGCGACGAACTCCTCATCAAGTGCCAGCGGTGCCAGGCTCGCTCGGAGGTCGGGGCCGTGGAAGTACGCCGAGGAGTAGCGCTGCGCGGGTGAGATCACCCGGTGGTTGGTGGCCACGAGGTAGTTGCCCGTCATGGACTGCAGCATTTCGCCGAGGTTGACCACGAAGGCGTCATCCCTCGGTGGAACGTCGATCCACTGCCCTCGCTCGTTCTCGACCTGCAGGCCGCCGACCCCGTGCTGCATGAGCAGGGTGAGGAAGCCCGCGTCGTGATGGCCGTTGACCCCGGCCTGCCCCGCTGGCGTGGGCGGGTATGAGATGAGCTTCATGAACGACAGCGGCCGCTCACCGAACCTCTCGGTGAAGGTCTCCGGAGGCAGCCTAAGTCCCACGGCCAGCACGGACATGACCTCACCCGCGAGCGCCGATAACTTGGTGAAGTACTCGGTGACGACTTCTCGGAAGCCAGGCAGAGTCTCGTCGGGGAGCCACTGATTGGGTCCGTCGAGGCGCAGGTAGGCCGGCTGCACATCGGCATGGCGTGCCGGGTGCTCCGATGACAGGTCGATCTGCTCGCGGTAGTCGACGCGGTTGTTGGTGAGCTCTGCTCCGATAGCCTCCCAGCCGCGGAAGTGGCGCGAGTTCGCCTTCGCCATGAGGGCCTTGGTCTCGATCGGCAGTGCAAAAAATTCCTTGAGCGTTGCGAAGTAGCGATCGATGAGCTCCTGGTCGATCCCGTGGTCCACGAGGAGGAAGAACCCCACCTCGTGGCAGGCCCGGACGAGTGCATCAGCGACCGCTCGACGGTCGTCGTCGGCGCCTCGCCAGGAACGCAGGGACACCACCGGGATCTGGGTGAACCCCGCGTCCCGCAGGGTTGAGGACTGGGTCACGGCACGACCGTATCCGCCGCCCAAGGCCCCTCACACACGAGGAGAAGCCCTGTCGGGCCTAACCCTTGACGGGGAGTTTACATCTCCCTATGATCTGTAAACTATGAGCGCGGGGCAGGCGACGACCACCTGGCGGGACTCCAAGCGCTACCTGTGGGTGCTCGGCCTGACCATGCCGCTCCTGCCCTTCCTCGCCGTCGGTCTGCACCAGCTGACGGGCTGGGGCGTGTGGTTGTGGCTCGGCCCCATCGTCATCCTCGGGATGGTGCCGATCATCGACTGGATCGTCGGGCTTGACCCTGCCAATCCGCCCGACTCCGTCATCAAGTCGCTAGAGCAGGACCGCTACTACCGGTGGCTCACCTACCTCTTCCTCCCGCTGCAGTACGCCGGCTTCGCGCTCGCCTTCTGGTACATCGCGACCGGCGACCTCACGCTGGTCAACAAGATCGGCCTCGCGGTCACCGTGGGATTCATTGGGGGCCTCGGCATCAACACCGCTCACGAGCTCGGCCACAAGAAGGAGTCCCACGAGCGCTGGCTGTCCAAGATCGCTCTCGCGCAGTCGTGCTACGGCCACTTCTACATCGAGCACAACCGCGGTCACCATGTGCGCGTGGCCACGCCGGCGGATCCGGCGAGCTCGCGTGTGGGGGAGAGTTTCTACCGCTTCTGGCCGCGCACGGTCTTTGGCTCCCTCGCGAGCGCCTGGGAGCTGGAGTCACGTCGCTACTCCCGCCGTGGCCAGCATCCCTTCCGCATCGGCAACGACGTCATCAATGCCCTCTTGATGACCGCTGCGCTGTGGGCGCTGATGGTGATCTGGCTCGGCCCAGGCATCATCCCCTTCCTGCTGATCCAGGCCTTTATCGC
>Ga0169931_10003163_pt1 | contig 26355 bp, 22 predicted proteins | sample Kivu_15m_20L_FD_129675 | JGI IMG/M metagenome (GOLD analysis project Ga0169931, IMG submission 129675) | Freshwater microbial communities from Lake Kivu, Western Province, Rwanda to study Microbial Dark Matter (Phase II) - Kivu_15m_20L... | ecosystem: Environmental > Aquatic > Freshwater > Lake...
CTTAAAAAACTCTCTAAAGAAGTTGGCAACGACAATTCCAAAATCGAACAAGTAGCTACCATTTCGGCCAATAGCGATGAGGCAATCGGCAAGTTGATAGCCGAAGCAATGAAAAAAGTCGGCAAAGAAGGCGTTATCACAGTTGAGGAGGCCAAAGGCACCGAGACCGAAGTCAAAATTGTAGAAGGAATGCAGTTTGACCGAGGCTATTTGTCACCTTACTTCGTTACCAATGCCGAGAAAATGGAGGCCGAATTGGACAACCCGCTGATTTTGATTTATGACAAGAAAATCTCAAGCATGAAAGACATGCTGCCGATTTTGGAAAAATCAGCCCAAACCGGCAAGCCCTTGTTAATCATTGCAGAAGATATAGATGGTGAGGCTTTAGCCACCTTGGTGGTTAACAAGATTCGAGGTGCGCTCAAAGTAGCTGCCGTGAAAGCCCCGGGGTTTGGTGACCGCAGAAAAGCCATGCTTGAAGACATTGCACACCTGACAGGTGGCGTGGTGATTTCAGAAGAGACCGGCCTCAAATTGGAAAATGCCACATTGCAAGACCTTGGTCGATGCGAAAAAATCTCCGTGGATAAGGACAATACTACTATTGTCAACGGAGCGGGTAATAAAGCAGCCATCAAAGCGCGAGTAGCCCAAATAAAGGCGCAAATTGAAACCACCACATCGGACTATGACCGTGAAAAACTCCAAGAGCGATTGGCCAAATTGGCCGGTGGCGTGGCGGTACTCTATGTGGGTGCTGCTACGGAAGTGGAAATGAAAGAGAAAAAAGACCGTGTGGACGATGCTTTACACGCAACCAGAGCCGCGGTAGAAGAAGGTATTGTGCCCGGTGGCGGTGTGGCCTACATTCGTTCGTCACACGCATTGGAAAAACTCAAAGGAGCAAATTATGATGAGCAAACAGGTATTGCCATTGTGAAGCGTGCCATAGAGGAGCCACTGCGCCAAATCGTGCAAAATGCAGGTGGTGAAGGTGCTGTGGTAGTTCAAAAAGTGCGTGAAGGAAAAGACGACTTCGGCTACAACGCTCGCACAGACAAGTATGAGAAGCTTATAGCTGCCGGTGTGATAGACCCCACCAAAGTGACCCGCGTGGCACTGGAAAATGCCGCGTCTATAGCGGGCATGTTACTCACCACAGAGTGTGTCATTTCCGACATGCCTGAGGAAAACAGCGGCCCTGCCATGCCTCCCGGAGGAATGGGCGGTATGGGCGGTATGATGTAATCATCATTGCTCAGCTCTCGGAACTCCGATTCGGAAGTCCTTTTACAAATCCGCCTCTCGTGCTTGCAAGAGGCGGATTTTTTTATGCCGGCTCATTTTGGCAATTCAAATCCGCGGTTGGTGCTATGCATAAATCCAATCAGTTCATCGCGACCCAGCCTGCTTTCTGCGGATGTCACAAAACGCTCGGGTATGGCGGCCCAACGGGTGAGCATCACCTGCTCATAGGCGGCCAGACTTTTTTCAATGGCGCCCGCACCCATCTTATCGGCCTTAGTGAATACCATCACAAATGGAATTTCATTTTCGCCTAATTGTTCCATGAACGCCAAGTCAATGGGACGAGCATCATGCCTGATGTCAATCAACACCATCACACACATCAGGTTTTCTCTTCGGGCCAGGTAGGTCCTGATCATCCGCTCCCATTTCTCTTTCTCCTTCAAGGGCGCTTTGGCAAAGCCATATCCCGGTAAATCGACCAGATACCATGGCTTCCGTTCTTCTTTATTGATGATGAAGTGATTAATGAGCTGGGTTTTGCCCGGTGTGGACGAGGTCTTGGCTAGAGCTTTCTTGTTGACCAACATATTAATCAGTGATGATTTCCCCACGTTACTGCGCCCAATGAAGGCATACTCGGGCTTGTCAGGGCGTGGGCATTTGGCCGGGTCTGAATTGCTGACCTCAAAGGCCGCTGACTTGATGTACTCCATGAATAAAGCGGGCTGTTTCTGCGTGCAAGAAGGCGGGCGAAGATACGAATAGGGGGCATTTTCCGGCCTTTATCAACAGGATCGGTTAAAGTTGTGCAAAAATTTCCCCTAATTTACCACTTCATCATTTTTTCAATAAATACAATGCTTTTCAAGTTTTATCGACATCGATATTTTAATAAAATCAGATAAAAAACAATTAATAAAGCGATGAAATGAAATTTTTTGCCGTTCAGTGGTAAGAAGTGGTAATCTTTTCTACTTTTGCACCCAACCGAGCATAACCATGCAAGATCTGTTAGATGAAATAAGCTGTCGGGTTGACAACAAAGGGAGAATGATGTTCCCTGCCAAGTGGCGCAAGCAACTTGAGCAGGTCATCCATTCGGGCTTGGTGGTAAATCGGGATATCTACCAGAAATGCTTAGTAGTGTTTCCCGCTCCCGAATGGGCCAAAATGCTGGCACTCTTCGAAAATCTGAATGATTTTGACGATGAAGACATGGCTTTCAAGCGCAAGTTCTTGAGAGGTGCATCTCGCATCGAATTAGACAGTGTGGGACGACTCGCCATTCCAACAGGCCTGCTTACTTATATGGAGGTGGACCCCAATGGCGACAACGAGATCATCGCCTGCGGTATGGGTGGCAAAATTGAATTGTGGAGCAAAGTCAACCACCAAAATGATGTGCTGGAAGACAATGAAGACTTCAAAGCACTGGCCAATAAGGTTAAATCCAAAATGGTACCGAAGCCAAAGGGAAATGACTGAGCGCAGCTACCATAATGCTGTGATGCTGCATGAGTCTGTAGATGCTCTGAATATTGCGCCTGATGGCATCTACGTGGATGTCACATTTGGAGGAGGGGGCCATTCTCGTGAAATACTGAGCCGCTTGGGAACGAAAGGGCGCTTAGTTGCCTTTGACCAAGATGCGGATGCTGCGGCTAATGTCCCCGCAGATGACAGACTGACTTTCATCGCGGCCAACTTTCGATACATCAAGAACTATCTGCGCCTCCATGGCATTAAAAGTGTCAACGGGATTCTGGCCGATTTGGGCGTCAGTTCGCACCAATTTGACGAGCCCGCTCGCGGATTCACCATACGCCAAGATGCGCCTCTGGATATGCGTATGAATCAGGGCGAAGGAAAAACCGCTGCAGATGTACTCAACACTTATGAAGAGGTAAAACTGGCGAGTGTCCTTTTTCACTTTGGCGAGTTTCGCAATTCCAGGCAGTTGGCGCGCGCTATTATCGAGGCGCGAGAAATCAAGCCTTTGGCCACCAGCGGAGACCTTTTTGCCGCACTTAAAAAATTTACACCTCTTCAAAACAGCCAAAGCTTTTTAGCCCGGGTGTTTCAAGCGGTTCGCATCGAAGTGAATGCTGAGATGGACGTGCTGAACGAGTTTCTTACCTCAGCTAACGAATTGCTCGCCACCGGAGGCCGATTGGTTGTGATTTCTTACCACTCCCTTGAAGACCGGCCGGTGAAACTCTTCATGCGCACGGGTGACCTTACAGGAAAAGAGTTTAAAGACTTCTATGGCAATCTACTCAGGCCCCTGAAGCCGTTGCAAGCCAAGGCACAGACCCCAACAGAAGTAGAAGTAAGCCTAAATAACCGCGCTCGAAGCGCCAAAATGCGGGTTGCCGAAAAACTATGAGTACCCAAGAACAAACCACTGCCAAGCGCAAACCGGGATTGGGTGCGATAGTCAAACGCATCCTCAATGGCGAGTTTCTGAGTACCGAAGAGATGATTGGTCAACTGCCGTTTCTCCTTTTTCTGGTAGTTCTGTTCCTATGCAACATCGCTTGGATTTACTCATTTGAAAACACAGAGCGCGCGCTCCAAGAGGTCAACCGAGAACTGGAGCAAAAACAAGCCGAATACAACACCACTGTCAGCAAGTTGGAAACACTTAAAAGACAGAGCAATATGGCCGAAGACATGCAAACCATCGGTCTGAAAGTTCCCACTGTACCACCCTTCATCATTGAAGCTGATAGTGATTTCATGGAATCGGAATGAAGCAAGCATCCGAAATATCGCTGCGTGCCTATCCGGTGTACATCATGCTGGCTTTGGTCGGCCTGATTATCATAGTCAAAGTCTTTTACATTCAGTTCTTTTCGTCCGGGGAAAAAACCGAAAAAGGCCTGAGTGACATCTATCGAGTTGCAACCATAGAACCGTCAAGAGGACGAATAATTAGTTCAGACGGGCATTTGCTGGCCACTTCGGTTCCTATGTACGAACTGCGATGGGACGCCACACTATCGGGACTTAGCAAGGATGAGTTCTATGAAAAACTTGACTCGCTTGCGTTGGGCATGTCTCGGGTTTTTGGCAAAAAATCAACTGCCGAATACAAGCAGCAATTGACACGCATTTACAACGCCAAAGAGAGTTATGCCAAAGTGGAGACTGACATCAACCACCTTCAGCGCAACGAGGCCTTGAAGTTTCCCTTGATACGTGATGGCCGATACAAGAAGGGATTTTTCTTTGAGAAACAAGAATACCGCGAAAAGCCTTTTCGAAATCTGGCCCATAGGACTATTGGCTCGGTTCAGCCGGGAAAATTCGGGCTGGAGCTTACCTATAACGATGTGCTCTCCGGCAAAGCGGGCAAGCGCTATGAAGAACGCATAGCAGGAGGCAGATGGCGTCCCATGAACGACAATTTCATAGAGGTGCCCGTTAATGGTGCCGATGTCATTTCGACTATCAATGTGCACCTGCAGGACGTAGCTAACAAAGCCCTGAAAACCCAACTCGAAAAGCATAACGCCATGTGGGGTACCTGCATCCTGATGGAAGTGGAAACAGGATATGTGCGTGCTATGGCCAACCTAAGCCGCTCGGGTGACAGCTATGAAGAGCGTGTCAACATTGCGGCTGACTATAACATTGAACCGGGCAGCACTTTCAAACTCGTTTCATTAATGGCTGCTCTGGATGAAGGCCTGATTAAGCCTGCTGACAGTGTAGAAACAGGCACGGGTCAGTGGAGCTATAAAGGTGCTACAATGAAAGATTCCAACTGGGACAAAGTGGGGCCCAATGGTAAAACGGGCAATGGTACAGTAACCATAGAAGACGTATTTGCCAAATCGAGCAACATCGGCACTGCTAAGGCTATTCTGAAAGCTTATGAGCAGAACCAGCAAGGTTTCTTAGACAAAATCAATTCCTTCGGAGTGGGTGAACCCCTGGGCCTTGAACTGCAAAAAGAGCCCGCGCCTCGCATTCGTAAAACCACCAAAGAAGCTTACTGGTCAGGTACTGATATCATTTCGATGAGCATCGGATACTCAGTGAGTATGACCCCACTCCAATTGCTTGCTTTCTACAATGGAGTAATCAACGATGGCGATGTGATGCGCCCCATGATGGCTCAAGAAACTCGCCTCAGTAATGGGAAATCGTTCGAACTCAAACCGCACAAAATCAGGGAGATTCCTGTGAAAAACAGCACATTGGACATCTGCCTTGATATGATGGAAAAGACGGCTGACACAGGCGGAACGGTAGAAGCCATATTCTGGCCCGCGGACAGCACAAAACGCCCTCCTTATCGCATAGGCGGCAAAACCGGCACTGCACGCATCCACGAGAACGGAAGCTATCAGGAGAATAAATACAGAGCTTCTTTCATCGGTTATTTTCCCGCAGATGAGCCGAAATATTCATGCCTTGTGGTCATCAGTGAACCGCACAGCGGTATGTACTACGGCAGCACTGTGGCCGCCCCCGTGTTCAAAGAGTTGGCCGATAAAATTTTTGCCACCGACCCGGACTTCAAATACCAAATCCCTGTAGCCAAAAACCACAAACTGCCTGTTTCAAAAGATGGCTATCGCGAAAGTTTGGCCAAAGTATATGACTACTTGGGTATCAAAGCCGAATACAGCGGAACAGGACAATGGGGCCGCACGACCACTTTGGCGGACACCGTAAAACTGGCCGACAAAAACATACCCGAAGGCCTGGTACCTGACGTGAAAGGAATGGGATTGCGCGATGCCCTTTATCTGCTTGAAAACAGGGGTATGCGAGTAGAAATCCGCGGTGCGGGCACCGTCAAAAGACAAAGTGTACCGGCAGGAAGTAGCCTCAAAACCAACAAATACATCACCATCGAACTGTCATGAAACTGCTGAGCGACATATTGTACAAAGTACGTTTGGACGAGGTGGTGGGCTCCACGAATGTGGCCATTTCAGGCATCACGGCAGACTCGAGAGCCGTGAAAACCATGGACTTATTTGTAGCCGTGACCGGTGTGCGTGCTGATGGGCACCGCTTCATTGGTCAAGCCACACAAGCAGGTGCAGCAGCTGTCATTTGCGAAGAATATCCGGAAGAAATCAACCCGAAAGTCACCTATGTGAAGGTGAAGGACTCGACAGAAGCACTGGGCTTGGCCGCAGCTAATTTCTTCGACAATCCATCCGAAAAACTCAAGGTGGTGGGAGTAACCGGCACAAATGGTAAGACCACTACGGCCACATTGTTGTTTGACTTGGTCAGAAAAATGGGGTACCCGGCAGGGCTGCTTTCCACGGTGGTCAACCGCATCAACAGCCAAAGTATCCCATCCACACATACAACACCTGATGCGGTAGCTCTGCAAGGACTCATGGCCCAAATGGTGGATGCCGGTTGCGAATTCTGCTTCATGGAGGCCAGTTCACATGCTATAGACCAACGCAGAATTGCAGGGGTGGAATTTACGGGAGCGGCTTTTACCAATCTGACCACCGAGCATCTGGACTATCACGAGACCATGGAAGCCTATTTGCACGCCAAAAAACGCCTGTTTGACGGACTGAGTTCGCGGGCATTTGCAGTGTTCAATATTGATGATCCCAATGGCGAACTGATGGCTGCTGACTGCAATGCAAAGGTCAAAAGTCTTTCACTGCATGGTGTGGCCGATTACAAAGGCCGCGTGTTGGAGAACGAGTTCGAAGGGCTGCAAATGACCATTAACGGCACACCGTTTCACTCCCCGTTGGTAGGTGGTTTCAATGCATACAATCTGTTAACGGTTTATGCCATAGCCATCGAGTTAGGCCTTAAAGAAACCGAGGTTCTGACCGCATTGTCATCTCTTGGGCCGGTGGAAGGACGATTTATGTATTTCCGCACAGCCTCGGGCATTACCGCCATTGTAGACTACGCGCACACACCTGATGCGTTGGAGAACGTGCTGGGCACTATCCGCCAAATACGCACCGGCAATGAGCAAATCATCACTGTGGTTGGCTGTGGAGGAGATCGGGACCGAACCAAGCGACCACTGATGGCGCGTGTGGCAGCCGAACTATCCACCCAAGTAGTGCTGACATCCGACAATCCGCGAAGCGAAGACCCTCAAGCCATCATAGAGGAAATGCTTGCCGGTCTGGACCCTGTAAGCAAGCGCAAGACTATCTCACTCACCGATAGAAAAGAAGCCATCAGACTAGCCTGCACACTGGCCCAACCGGGCGACATAATCCTGATTGCCGGCAAGGGACATGAGAAGTACCAAGAAATCAAAGGCGTCAAAAACCCATTTGACGACTTCGCCATTGTGACCCAAACCCTAAAAGAAATGACCAAGTAATGCTGTACCACTTGTTTACATATCTCGATCAAGCCACTGAAATCCCGGGGTTGGGTCTTTGGAAATTCATTTCGTTCAGGGCTGCATTGGCTGCGTTGCTTTCGCTGGGCGTGTCAATGGTTTTTGGTAAAAAACTGATCAATTGGTTGCGCTACAAGCAAGTGGGTGAAACTGTGCGGGACCTCGGCTTGGAGGGACAAATGAAAAAACAAGGCACTCCCACCATGGGCGGCCTCATAATCCTTGGCGCCATCCTTGGACCCGCCTTGCTACTGGCCGATTTGTCCAACACTTATGTCCGCATCCTCATCATTGCCACCATCTGGCTGGGTGCAATCGGCTTCATTGATGACTATATCAAGGTTTTCAGAAAAAACAAAGAAGGGCTGGCCGGCAGATTCAAGATAGTGGGTCAAGTGGGTGTAGGTCTGATAGTAAGCACCATGCTCTATTTCAGTCCGGATGTCACAACCAAAGAGAAGGTAGCACCGGGCACATATAACGATGCTACCGGCATCTACGAAAACAACCAAGAGGCAGAATCAGGCTCGCGGTGGCAAGAGGTCAAAAGCATGAAAACCACAATTCCTTTTGTCAAAAACAACGAGTTTGACTATGCATGGCTGGTGAGCTGGTTGCCGGGTAACACCAAGTGGTGGATGTGGGCGGTGTTCTCGCTGATTGTCATATTCATCGTGACTGCGGTCAGCAACGGGGCCAATATGACCGATGGATTGGACGGCCTGGCCACGGGCACGAGCGCCATTATTGGTGTAACGCTGGCTATTCTGGCTTATGTGAGCGGTAACTATGTATTTGCCGATTACCTCAACATCATGTACATCCCCGAGTCGGGCGAGTTGGTGGTGTTCATCGCAGCCTTCGTGGGAGCTTGCATCGGGTTTCTATGGTTCAACAGCTATCCTGCCCAAGTCTTCATGGGCGACACCGGAAGTTTGGCCTTGGGCGGCATCATAGCCGTGTTTGCGATTGCCATTCGCAAAGAACTGCTGATACCTGTGTTGTGCGGAATTTTCTTGATAGAAAACCTGTCCGTGATGCTGCAGGTCAGCTATTTCAAGTACACGAAGAAACGGTTTGGTGAAGGGCGCAGAATCTTCCTGATGTCCCCTCTGCACCATCACTATCAGAAAAAAGGAATGCATGAAGCCAAAATAGTTTCGAGATTTTGGATTGTGGGCATTTTGCTGGCCATTCTCACCATAGTTACCCTGAAAATCAGATAATGAGCAAGCGTCTGGTCATATTGGGTTCGGGAGAAAGTGGCACAGGGGCAGCCCTCTTAGCCAAGGCCAAGGGCATGGACGTGTTTGTGAGCGACAGTGGCGCCATACGCCCCGATTACAAAGCCGAATTGGAGGCAGCGGGCATCCGATATGAAGAGGGCGGACACACAACCGGTGAAGTGCTGAAGGCCGATGAAATTGTGAAAAGTCCGGGTATTCCGGAGAAGAACGAACTGGTGAAAAAAGTCCGCGCGGCCGGCATTCCGATCATTTCAGAAATAGAACTGGCCGGTCGATACACAGATGCCACCACGGTGTGCATCACAGGCAGCAACGGCAAAACCACCACGACCCTGCTCACCCACCACATACTGGTGAAAGGAGGAATAGACGCAGGACTGGCCGGCAATGTGGGCCGCAGTTTCGCCCGTCAGGTGGCGGCTAGTCCAAAGGATTGCTACGTGCTTGAATTGAGCAGCTTTCAGCTTGACGATATGCATGATTTCAGGGCCGACATCGCCATTCTGACCAACATCACACCCGACCACCTCGACAGATACAACTATGATTTTGACCTCTATGCAAACTCAAAATTCAGAATACTCCAAAACCAACGCCCTGAAGACGCATTCATCTTCTGGGCAGGTGATCCGGAAATCACCAAGCGGTTAGAAAAAAAAACACCTGTCGCGCGGAGGTTCGCCTTTGCCACCGACCGACAGCAAGCAGCCGCCCACGGACATGCGGCCGCTTATACCGAAGAAACTCATCTAATAATCAACATAAAAGAACCATTAACCATGTCTATTCAAGATTTAGCCTTGCAGGGTAAGCACAACCTGCTCAACTCAATGGCCGCAGGCGTTGCCGGCCGTGTGCTCGATTTGCGCAAAGAAGTAGTTCGCGAAAGTCTGACCCACTTCGAAAATGTAGAACACCGCCTCGAATTTGTGGCCAAAGTCAATGGAATTACTTTTGTTAACGACAGCAAAGCGACCAACGTGAACAGCACCTGGTATGCTTTGGAGTGTCAAACCCACCCTGTGATTTGGATTGCGGGCGGAGTTGACAAAGGAAATGACTACAGTGAACTTTATCCGCTGATTGCAGGCCGTGTAAAAGCACTCATCTGCTTGGGAACTGACAATGCAAAGCTGCGCAAAGCCTTCGAAGGCAGAATCGAAATCATCACGGAAGTAGCTTCGGCACAAGACGCAGTGCAAACCGCCTACGACTTGGGCTATGAGGGTGATGTGGTGATGTTGTCACCGGCTTGCGCCAGTTTCGACTTGTTCAAAGATTTTGAAGACCGCGGACGCCAATTCAAGGCCGCTGTCAAAAGTCTCTGATAATCATCGCATAGACTGACTGATGAAAGGGATTCTTCAAAGAGAGAATTACCAAGGTGACCGCGTCCTTTGGATGGTCACCGGATTGCTGCTGATGGCTTCGGTCATTGCAGTGTACAGTGCCATTGCCACTCTGGCCTACAAAGCCGATGGCAATTCGGGTAAGTTTCTGTTCAAACACCTACTGATGATCGGGCTGGGCTTTGTAGCCATGTTCTATATCCACAGAGTCAATTTCCGCTATTTCAGCAAGCTCTCCACCTATCTCTTTTACATCTCCATCGGACTTCTGGGCCTTACGCTACTATTGGGTGTCAATCTCAACTCAGCCAGCCGCTGGCTCAAGATTCCTTTTTTGGACGTCACCTTCCAGACCTCTGATTTTGCCAAGATGGCGTTGGTTCTTTATGTTGCTCGATTACTCAATCAAAACAGGACCATCTTGCACAATTTCAAGGAAGGCGTTTGGCCCATCCTGTGGCCCATTCTGCTCATCTGCGCCCTGATTTTGCCCGCCAACTTTTCCACCTCCGCCCTGCTGTTTGGGGTATGTTTTCTGATGATGTTTATCGGAGGTGTGCCTGTGAAGCACCTGCTGCGTATTGTAGCAGTGATGATAGCAGGTGTGGTGTTGCTGCTGACAGTGGGCAAGTCCTTTCCCGAAGTTCTCCCCCGCGCAGGGACATGGGTGAAGCGACTTGAGAATTTTATAAACCCCTCTGCTGAGGGCAATTACCAAGTACAATTTGCCGAAGTGGCCATACATGAAGGCGGTCTGCTGCCCAAAGGTCCCGGCACCAGCGTGTCGCGAAATGTGATGCCGCACCCATACAATGACATGATTTTCGCCTTTATCATTGAAGAATATGGCTCTTTACTGGGCGGCATCGGATTGCTAATGCTCTATCTGATTATGGGATTTAGGGCGGTGCGCAATGGAGTGCGGTGTCCCAAGCGCTTTGGCGGGCTGGTCTCCATCGGCTTGGGCATTCTTCTGCTGGTGCAGGCACTCACCAACATGGCCGTTTCTGTCAATCTGTTTCCCACCACAGGCCAGCCACTCCCGCTGGTCAGCATGGGCGGCACCACCACGGTGTTCAATCTGATGATAGTGGGCATTTTGATTTCTGTCAGCCGCATTTTGACCAATCCCGAGGCATTTGACCAAAGCGCCCTGACCGATAGCGATTTTCCAACCGAAAATCCTCCCTCCCATGCCCTCGCCTAAGTTCATCATCAGTGGGGGTGGCACTGGAGGGCACATCTATCCTGCTATCGCGATAGCAGATGCGCTCAAAAAACGTTGGCCGGAAGCCGACATCTTGTTTGTGGGTGCCCAAGGCCGCATGGAGATGGAAAAAGTGCCTAAGGCCGGTTACCCCATTGAGGGATTATGGATTAGTGGCCTGCAACGCAAACTAACCGTTGACAATCTGGCTTTCCCATTCAAAGTGCTTTCTTCATTGTTGGCCGCCAACAGAATCATTTCAAGGTTCAAACCGGATATGGCCATAGGTGTTGGGGGCTATGCCAGTGGGCCGCTGCTGCGTGTGGCTGCTTCGCGCAAAGTCCGCACCTTAATCCAGGAGCAGAATTCTTTCCCCGGAATCACCAACAAGCTCTTGGCCCCCAAAGTCAACAGAATTTGTGTGGCATATGACGGCATGGAGCGCTGGTTTCAGGTAGGAAAAATCGTCAAAACAGGTAATCCGGTCAGGGCTCAAGTCCTGAGCAAAAATGCTGATCGAGCTTCTGCCCTGCGCCACTTTGGCCTCAGAGCCGACCGCCCCGTTGTACTGGTGGTAGGCGGTAGTTTGGGCGCACGCACCATCAACCACAGCATCGCCCAAAGCATTGCCAAACTGCACGAAGCGGGCTTGCAAGTGATTTGGCAAACGGGCAAAACCTATTTTTCCCAAGCCACCACGCTCCAAACCGACACCCTTCGTGTGTATGAGTTCATCTACGAAATGGATTTGGCCTATGCCGCAGCAGACATCATTGTTTCAAGAGCAGGCGCAATGAGCATTTCGGAGCTCTGTGTGGTAGGCAAACCGGTCATTTTGGTACCTTCTCCAAATGTCTCTGAAGACCATCAAACTAAAAATGCCCGCGCACTTACCTCGGTGAAGGCCGCACTGATGGTGACTGATAACGATGCACCCCTTGCCCTGGCTGACGCGGTGATTGCATTAGCTAACGACCCTACCCAAAAAGCTGCTCTAAGTGGCAATATCCGCACGTTGGCCCTGCCCGAAGCCACACAATCCATTGTGTCCGAGATAGAAAAACTCTTACCCGAATTTGCATGAGCTCTCGCCCCGAAATAGTGTATTTCTTGGGTATCGGAGGCATCGGAATGAGCGCTTTGGCTCGGTGGTTTCACAGCCGCGGATTGACGGTGATGGGTTATGACCGCTATCCCTCGGGGCTCACCACTGCGCTGGAAATAGAAGGAATGGCCATCAACTACACCGACTCGGCTTATGAGATTCCGCAGTTGCTGCACGTGCCCGAAAACAAGTCGAAAACGCTGGTTATTTATACTCCGGCCATACCGGCAGACAACAAGCAGTTGCTTTTTTTCAAAGAAAACGGATTTGAACTGCGCAAAAGAGCAGCCGTGTTGGGCGATTTGACTCGCGGCATGGACACCATCGCAGTTGGCGGCACACACGGAAAAACCACCACTTCGTCAATGGTGGCGCACATTCTGCACACCTCAGGATACGGGTGCAATGCTTTCCTCGGTGGCATAGCGGCCAACACGGGCAGCAATGTTATCCTGAATCCGAAAAGCAACCGGGCAGTGGTTGAAGCTGATGAATTTGACCGGTCTTTTTTGACCCTGAGCCCTCGTGTGGCTATTATCACCTCCACCGATGCCGACCATCTGGACATCTACGGCCATGCAGATGAAGTGAAAGCCTCGTTTGGCGCATTTGCGGACAAAGTAATTCCCGGAGGTACCCTGCTGGCGCAATATCAGACGGGTCTCCGCAGCGCCCATGGCCACACCCTCACTTACGGAGCCGAGCAAGGTGACTTTCACTCAACCGACTTACGAATAGAGGGCGGATCGTACAAATTCAACATCATGGCCCAACGCAAAACTACAGGGCCATTTCTGCTGAAAATGCCCGGTCGCCACAATCTGGAAAATGCAGTGGCAGCCATAGCCGCATGCATGGCCGTAGGTCTCGACCCTGAAGCTATAGCTGCTGCACTGGCCCATTACCGCGGGGTGAAACGCAGATGGGAAATCGTATTTCGCAATACCGAAGTGGTGTATGTGGATGACTATGCCCACCACCCTTCCGAGTTGAATGCCGCCATAGCTGCAGCACGTCAATTCTACCCGGATATGCCTGTTTATGGATTTTTTCAGCCACATCTGTTCACCCGCACCCGCGACTTCGCGAATGGATTTGCCAAAGCTCTTTCATCGCTGGACACGTGCTTCCTGCTGCCCATCTATCCCGCACGCGAGCTGCCCATAGAGGGCATCACTTCTGCATGGCTTTTGTCAAAAATGCCCTCGGGAACCCACCGCATGGTGCACCCAGAAGAAGTGCCGGCCTTGGCGGCAGGTATCAAGCGCGGAGTTATCATGACCTTGGGTGCAGGCGACATTGACCGCTTGGTCCAACCCATCCATCAAATACTGACTAACCCCAACAATAAGCCATGAAAAAACTCAAAAGATTCTTCTTCATTGCTTTTTGGGCAGGGTCTGCTATCGGGTTGATGGTGCTGTATGGATTTGTCAACAGCCGTTTTGACCAAGTGGTCATCAACCGATTGCAAATTGAAATTGCCAACGATAACCGTTTTCATTTTCTTGACGAAGAAGCGGTCAAACAACATCTGGAAAAAAGCGGAGTGGCCATAGTAGGACAAGCCATGTCCGCGGTCGATCCACTCACAATCCGCAGGACGGTGATGGAAATGTCAGCGGTCAAAAAAGCGGAAGTTTTCAAGAACGTGGACGGCCGCATGCGGATAAAAATCGAGCAACGGACGCCACTTTGTCGTATTCAAAACACCAACGGAACAGGTTTTTATCTGGATGAAGATGGTCGAATCATGCCACTGAGCACGCGCTATTCGGCTCACGTGCTCATCTTCGTGGGACAGCTTAATGAGAGCACCGATTTGGGAAGCATCACTTTTCTGGAGAGTAATCCCGACCTAATGAGCGCATCAATGTTGGACGAGTGTTTTCGAATGGCCACTTTCATTGAGAGTGACAAATTGCTCCGCCATCTTACTGAGCATATAGTGGTCACAGCAGACCGTGAGTTTGACTTGGTGCCGCGTTTTGGTGACTGCCGAATCAAATTTGGTGGGATGTCCAAGGCAGAAAACAAGTCTAAAAAATTGGCCCTTTTCTACGAAAACACGCTAGGAAAAGTCAATTTGAGCCAATACAAAACCATCGATTTACGCTTCAGCAAGCAGGTGGTTTGCTCCAGAACTAATTCATAATCCATTGTTGAAACATTCCCGGAAAAGTTGAAAAGCATTCCGCGAAGTCGGTCACTTTTACTACAAGACAAACAACCCTTAAATCAATCGTTGATGGCCCAGGAAGAAATAGTAGTCGGACTCGACATCGGAACCACCAAAATAGCCTGCTTTGTGGGCCGTAAAAACGAACATGGTAAAATCGAAATCATTGGCCGAGGAGTATCAGAAAGTCTGGGTGTTCAGCGAGGTGTGGTTTCTAACATTGACAAAACCGTGCTTTCGATTCAAAAGGCTGTGGAGATGGCTCGTGCCGACAGCGGCCTGGATTTCAAAGAAGTACATGTAGGCATTGCAGGACAGCACATCCGCAGCATACAAAACAACGGCATGAGTATGCGCACCAATGGCGAATTGGAAATTTCCCAAGCCGAGGTGGACGAATTAGTAGAAAGCATGCACAATATGTCCATGATTCCGGGAGAGGAAATCATCCATGTGTTGCCACAGGAATATACCATTGACAATGAAAAAGGCATCAAAGAACCCGTTGGCATGTCGGGATCGAAGTTGCAAGCAGACTTCCACATTATCATCGGACAGGTGATGGCCATCCGAAATATCTACCGCTGCGTAACACGTGCCGGTCTGGTGGTAAAACAACTGATACTAGAGCCGCTTGCATCCTCTGAAGCGGTGCTGAGCGAAGAAGAAAAAGAAGCCGGTGTGGCCTTGGTCGACATCGGTGGCGGGACTACAGACATTGCCATATTCCAAGAAGGTATCATACGCCACACAGCCGTTATTCCATTTGGTGGTAACTCAGTCTCAGAAGACATTAAACAAGGCTGCCAAGTCATGATTAAGCAAGCCGAGCAACTGAAGGTAAAATGCGGATCGGCCATTGCACGCGAAAACAAAGAGACCGACATCATCCGAATACCCGGTCTCAAAGGCCGCGATCACAAAGAGATTTCGATGAAAAAGTTGGCGCAAATCATCGAGGCACGTATGATTGAAATCATCGAAAACGTTTATCACGAGATACGTGTGTCAGGCTTCAGTACTTCATTGATTGGTGGAATCGTGATCACCGGTGGCGGGGCCTCGTTGAAGCATTTGCACCAACTGGTTCAGTACCGAACAGCCATGGATTGCCGCATAGGTTTTCCCAATGAGCACGTGGTGAGCAACCCCAAATATGACCTCAACGGACCCATGTTTGCCACAGGTATAGGACTGGTTCTGATGGGATTTGCACGCAAAGGAGACAGCATTCTGAGCGAAAAAGCCAACAGCGAAGTGAAGGCCGAATTGCCGCCCACCCCCGAACCGACAACCACAGCCACTGAGAAAAAGGCCCCACTGGCAGGAAGATTCCTGAACAGCATAAAGCAGTTCTTCGAAGAAGAAGAACAATAGAAATCAACAATCGCTAAAAGTGATTTTTGATAACTCACAGACCCGAGTGCGATAACAAATAGCTTCCTTCGAAAACCCGTTTCAATAACCCAATCAATGCTCCAACAGCTTGATTAACAAAAACAAAAAGTCATGATCGATTTCAATTCAGACAACATGCGCTTCGATTTGCCCAAAAGCTCAGATGCCCTCATCAAAGTGATTGGCGTTGGCGGTGGTGGCAGCAATGCCGTCAACCACATGTTCCGCAAAGGCATCAAAGGTGTGGACTTCATTGTTTGCAACACAGACCAACAAGCATTGGACATGAGCCCCGTGCCCACCAAAATCAAATTGGGCCAAACCCTAACAGGCGGTAAAGGGGCGGGCTCCAAACCCGAAATCGGGCGCGAAGCAGCCATCGAAAACATCGAAGACCTCAAAACAGCATTGGGCACGAATACCAACATGGTGTTTATCACGGCCGGTATGGGCGGTGGCACCGGCACCGGAGCCGCACCCGTCATTGCCAATGCCATCAAAGAAATGGGTATTTTGACCGTGGGTATCGTTACCATTCCTTTCACCTTCGAAGGTCCTAAAAGAAAACAATACGCAGAAACCGGTTTAAACGAATTGCGCGCAGTGGTGGACACATTGCTGGTCATCAAAAACGAGCGGATTCGCGAACTCTTCCGCAATGTGGCCATCCAACAGGCATTTGGCCATGCAGACGAAGTACTCTGCACCGCTGCCAAGGGCATCGCAGAAATCATTACCCAGACAGGTACCATCAACGTAGACATGAACGATGTGAACACTGTGATGAAAGACAGCGGTGTGGCTATCATGGGTTCGGCCACGGCATCGGGCGAAGGGCGCGCGCTTACCGCAGCAACCCAAGCGCTCGAGTCGCCATTACTCAATGACAATGAAATATTCGGAGCCAAGAAAATCCTCCTCAATATCACCATCGGTTGCGAAGATGTAATGCTCGAAGAAATCATGTCAATCACCGATTTGATCTACCAAAGAGCAGGTTCTGAAGTTGATGTCATCTGGGGCCAAGCCACAGATTATGATTTGGGAGCCGATATCGCGGTCACAGTGATTGCCACCGGATTTGGCAGCTCAAACGTGGATACAGGATTGCCACCGGTTGCTCCTCAAGTAAAAACCGTCACTCTGGATCTGCCCGAAACCAAATCAGTGCAGCCATTGACCGACCCGTTTGAAACCGTAGCCAAAGCACCTGCCGAAGACGAGCCTTTCATTATTCGCGATGCAGCACCCGAATCTAAAGAAGAGCGCAGCTTCACATTGTTTGACAATGAAGAGCCGGCTACGCCCGCTTCATTGCGATTTGTGGAATTGCCTGCTGACAACGCGCCCGCTCCTGAACTGCCCAAGTCAGAAAGCGAATTCAACATCTTCGACCTCGATTCAGAGTTACCAACCTCACAAGCGAGTAATGACAATCCCACCAACACGCTGCTTTTCAAAGAAAACAATGATGTGCAAGGCGCTGCCGACCAAACGCGCCCTTCGAAAGACATGGTAGTGGCCATGAACCGCGAACGTGAAACCCGCTTGCGCGAAATGAGCCTTCGCATCAAATCTGCATCAGGATTGGAAGAATATGAAAAACAGCCGGCTTATATGCGTCAAGGCGTTAAATTGGACGAGTCGCTCTCATCTGACGAGCGCGTATCGCCCAACAAAATCGTAAAAGTGGAAAATGACCTCAGCGGCAATCCCGTACATACCATTACCGAAAACCCATATTTCGGCCACAAACCTGACTGAGAAATGAGCCTGACACAACGTATCAACGATGACATCAAGGCCGCCATGTTGGCCAAGGACAAAGACCGCTTGGCCGCGCTGCGCGACATCAAGGCCAAATTGCTGTTGGAAGCCACCAAAGACGGTGGTGGTGAGGTGACCGAAGTTGCTGAAATGGCAATCCTCAACAAACTATTCAAACAGCGCAAAGAAGCCGCGGATATCTACAAAGCACAAAACCGTGCGGACCTCCTTCAGGACGAATTGCGCCAAGCCGAAATTATTCAAGCCTACTTGCCCGCGCAGATGAGTGATGAAGAGGTGCGTGCGGCCCTTCAAACCATTATCGCCAAAGTGGAAGCCAAATCGGCTGCCGACCTGGGAAAAGTAATGGGCGTGGCCACTAAAGAATTGGCAGGCAAAGCTGATGGCAAATTGATAGCTGCCACGGTGCGCCAACTGCTCTCCTGATTCTCTTTTAAAACCAACGCAACACAGACCCTTGGAGCATTGAACCTTTGCTCCGGGGGTTTTTTACTTTTGACCCATGAGAGCCACGCAAACCGATGTTCGCTTTTGGCGCCAATTCGCAGTCACTGCCTACTCAGTAATACTCACCCTCTTGTTCAGTGCCATTAGTATCTATGTTTCCAACGACTATGGTTGGGCGCTGTTTGTCTTTATTCCGCTTATGACCGGAGCGCTGCCAACACTGCTATGGGGCCGAGACCTTCCAATTACGCCCGCACTGGCGTTCAAGATGGGTTTTTACGCCATCAATATCTCATTCCTTGCATTTTTTATCATGGGACTGGAAGGCATGATTTGCATTTTTATGGCTGCTATTCCGGCCTATTTGCTGGTGCTTTGCGGCAGTGCACTGGCCTATTTTTTCGTCAAGAGAAAACGCGCCCAAGCCAACAAGGCCGCACTCGTGCTAATACTCAGCGTGCCTGCTGCTCAATGGGCGGAAAAAGACTCCTCTCCCGAATTGCGCCCCATAATGACCCCGGTGGAAATAAACGCACCTCCCCGGGAAGTATGGGAATTGGTCATTGCTTTTCCGCCAATTGCTGAACCCGAGGATTGGCTTTTTCGCGCGGGAATCGCATATCCCACCCACGCGACCATTGCAGGCCAAGGTGTTGGAGCAGTTCGGCATTGTCAATTCACTACAGGGCCATTTGTGGAGCCAATTACCGCATGGGAACCACCCCATCGCTTGGCCTTTGATGTCATCGCTCAGCCCGCCCCCATGAACGAACTGAGCATGTGGCATGTGGATGCCCCGCATTTGCACGATTTCTTTGTTTCCGAAAGGGGTCAATTTGCCCTTGTCGCCCTTTCTGATGGCCGCACCCGACTTGAAGGCACAACCTGGTACCGACATGACATCCGACCGGCTTTCTATTGGCAATGGTGGAGCGACCACATAGTCCACCGTATTCACCTACGAGTGCTGGAACATATCAAAGCATTGGCTGAGAAATCAGCGTTCGACTATGACTTTCAAGAATAGCTGTTTACTACACATTGGCAAAAACTACTGAATCCGATTGCCTACGGTTGCGAACAGCACTTTACCATCCCAATACTCCTCTTGAAGCTCGAAAGAAGCTTTTATCCATTCAATGTCAGATTTTTGTGACATTATTATTTGGATTCCTGAGCTTACATCTTTCAACTCCGAAATTGCCATATCGACCCCTTTGGATTGAAGTTTCATTACATAGAATTGCAAATGTGCGTGTTGCCCGTCAAACACCAAGCGCTGACCGCCCAAATCAATATTTCCTTTTGAAGCTCTCTGAAGCAACCGGCTCATTTCATAGAATTCTACCTCACCCGGATTTTCATTGGGCTTGTAACTGCCATAAACCGCGCTTTGATAGGGGCTCAGAAACAATAAAAGATAAAAATGAATGGAAGCACATTTCGCTGCAAGCCCAAACCGGACAAAGAAAGTTGCGTCAACCTGTCCACTATAAACTTCACAAAAAGCGCAACAGACCACGCAAGGATTGGATACAAAGGCACATCGTACCATACCAATTTGGAAGCCGCACTTGAAATGACTAAGAAGTAAGACAGCAAAGACAAAGTCAAGAATAAAGTGAGCTTTTGCATGAGCTGATCTGCTGACCAGAGTCCCAATGCCAAGCCGCATGGCACAAGGATATACCACATGCCGAACCGACCATTGACCAGTAGTTCCCAGTAATACCAAAAACCACCGCTGTGATTTTCAAGAGTGCCGACATATCGCCCACCGAGTTCGTTGTTGTATACCGCTTCTAAATAGCCGGGATTGAGTGCCTCTCGGCCCAGATAGTAAGCCGCTACAGGGATTAAAAAAATGAGCAAACCGAAGTAAAAATGCTTAACGCGAAGCACAGACAATGCACGTTTTTGTAACAAAGCAAACATTCCTACGGCAGGCAGAAATAGAAGTCCCGCTACTCCTTTGGTCATCACACCCAACATCAGGACCATAAAAAACCAATACAGATATTTGGTCTTTCCGGCCTCGCACCACAGGAACCAAAACAGAAGCCCCATGGTGGTGAACAACGTAAGCAACGCATCATAATCCCCTGTGCGAGTGCCGTGCTCACCCGTGTATCCCGGAGATGTCACCAGCACCAGAACAGCCGCCAACCCCAACCAAGCACTGCCCAATCTTCTGCCAAACCAAAAAAGCAAAACACATGTGGCCAAGCCGGCCAATGCAGAAGGAAAGCGAACAGCAAACTCTGCGGCTCCAAAAATCTTGATGCTCGCTGCCTGAAGCCATATCATTAAGGGTGGCTTGGTATTCCACATTTCGGGAGAACCATTGAATTGGGTAACTATGAGATCTTCGGTTTCAATCATTTCCATGGCATTGCACACCAACCTGGATTCGTCCCAAAGACGAATGGGCAAATGGCCCAAATGACTGAACAATGGCACGAATACAACGGCCAACAAAATGACAACAAGAAGTATTTCCCTTCGCTTTTGAGTTGAAAAAAGTGTTGTCAAGTGTGCTGCAATTTTATTTCAGTTAAAACCCCAATACCCAATAACCACTCCCCTCATCCGGCTACCCTCATCCACCTATCTTCTTCTTCTTCCTCGGAGGCCGATTGCTTGAATCATAAGGATCTTCGTGGAAAAAGTACTTCAGGTCCACAGTGAGGTAAGTGCCCGGAATGAAAAAACTGCCATAGTAAGGCGCACCATCACGGTTGAGGCGTGTGCGAACAACTGCTATGTCATCTGTAGGGGCGTGATAACCTGCACCGAGGTAGAAGTAGCCTTTTTCTTTGGTCCGGTATTCAAAACCCAAGTTCGTAGCCAAGGCCAATTGCAACCAACGCCTGCGGAGGGTGCGCTGCTCATAGTCAAATTGAATGGTCTCCACATTGGACGGATAAGCATCAAATGAGAGGCCTGCCGAGGCATTCATATAGAATCGCTTGCGAAGACGCACATAGATTAGTGCCTGTAACGGCACTTCATAATTGATGAGTGTAAATGCCATATTGGCTTTGACACCCGTTTGTATGTCCGTCAGGTCTACATTGAATCTTCGCTTGCCATAGCTGATGCCCGTTTCCAATGCCCACATGGGCGAGAGTTCATGACGTATAATCATTCCAAAGGAATAGCCCGGAAGATGCGAGAAATCGGCATTGAATTCTGTAAAAGCAAAACGCTCCGTACCGCTGCCGAAATACTGGTTGGGAACAATCGGTTTGACCGTGAGGCCAAAATATGTGAGCCCGTCAAAAGGCACCTGTGCTGCACCACCTGCGGACAAAAGCAGGAACAGATATGTCAGGATGATTTTCAACGCGAAAGAAAATAACCCACCAGTGCCACAATCAACATACCGAGGGTGACTATCAGTACCACATAGCGCAGCCACGCGTTGGGGATGAACTTCATGCGGTGCTTGGCATGAAGCATATTGTTGCAGTGCATCGCCTTTTGGTTGTACCGCTTGTGGATTCCAAATAAATGACGAGGCCTCTTGCCCTCTTGGTCAAAATAGCGCTCGAATTCGATTTGTTCCACAATAATCATCTGTTCAAACTCATCAGCGTGCACCGCCTCATAGAATTGAAACACCACATAAAGTTGGTGCTCAGGATGGTCGTAATAGTTGGTAAGTTGCATCAGCCGCTCACTTTGGTGTTGATGTATTCCAGCGGTTTGCGGTGGCCGCGGGGCCACTCGGCAGCCGGATAACCCATGTAGAAAAGGCCGAGGCATTTGTCCTCCGGTCCGAGACCCAAGAAGGCGTTCATCTCGGGCGTGTAGATGATTTCGGGGGTGGACCAAAATGAGCCGATGCCATAGGCTGTGGCAGTCAAGGCCATGTTTTGGATGCAGCAGGCCACGGCTTCTATTTCCTCCAGCTCGCGGATTTTGCCTTGCGGGTCTCGTGCCATGCTCACGGCAATCACCACCGGAGCCATCATCGGCCTGGAAGTCATCTTGTCGTATTTGGCTTGTTTGAATTTATCTCCTTCGTTGCGCGAGGTGTAAATGCGGCCCAGCGTGTCGGCCAGTTTTTGACGACCTTCATCCGCAAATACCACAAAGCGCCACGGCTGTGTCATCCCATGGGTGGGCGCCCAAGTGCCGTTGGTCAGCACGTTTTGAACGATTTCATCGTGCACTTTTCGCGGGCTGTAAGCTTCGGGATAGATGGTTCTGCGATTGCGAATCACCTCATTTATTTCGCTCAGATTATATTTCATAGGGGGCTTCGAGTGCGTACAATTTGCGTTTGATTTACCCTTGGATTGAGGCCGGGCCAATCCGGAGCAAAACTACATCATGCGTCTCGTGCCCGCTGCACCGCAAACCGCTGAGAAGTGTTTCTTTGCAACAAAAAACCACCCCACCCCGCATGAAGACCATCATCATCACCGGAGCCGGTTCGGGCATCGGTCGCGCCACTGCCGGGCGCTTGGCCGCTGAACAAGACATTGCCCTCATACTCATAGGGCGTAATGCGCAGAAACTTCAAGAAACCCTCACCTCATTGCTGCATCCCGAACGCCACAGCATTGCGGCCATCGACATCAGTCAAAAAGGCGAAATGGCTCGCACACTTAACGCACTTGCGGCCAAACATCCTGACATCTTCGGTCTTTTTGCCAATGCCGGCATCGGAGGTAGCAACCATTTTGGCCCCGATGATCGCTGGAGCGAAATCGTCCGGGTCAATCTGGACGGCACCTACTTTTCCATCATGGAGACCCTTCCCTATTTGAAGCAAAGTACCGAGTCATACAAGAATATCCTCATCACTTCATCTTGCTTGGCGCGCTTCGGAGTGCCCGAATACACCGCCTATTGCACCACCAAGACCGGCCTGCTGGGCCTCACCCGTTCATTGGCGGTGGAGCTGGCTTCACAAAAAATCATTGTCAATGCGCTCTGCCCCGGCTGGGTGGACACCGACATGGCCCGTGCAGGAGTCCAACTGCTGGCCGACAAAGAAGGCACCACCTTGGCCCAAGAAATAGAGCGCCAAGAGAGTTTTGTGCCGCTGGGCAAATTCAGTCAACCGACCGAAATAGCAGAGTTTGCCGCCTTTATGCTACTGAATAAACAGACCTCGATAACGGGCCAAGCCTTAGACATCAACAATGGATCCTTTATGATATGAAAAATAATTTTCTTCTTCTCTCGGCCATGTTGCTGTGGGGCGCTGGCACTGCCCAAAAAGACTCAGTCATGATCCGAAAAATTTATGACGAAGCGCTCCAAAACGGCCAATGCCATCAAAACCTACAAGTCCTTTGCAAGCAAATAGGCCACCGATTGAGTGGTAGTCCGGCAGCTGACAAAGCCATCCTTTGGGGACGGGATTTGCTCCAATCCTATGGTCCGGACAAGGCGTGGTTGCATCCGGTGATGGTGCCGGTGTGGCAGCGCGGCAAGTCCGAGACGGGCTATGTGATTGGGCAGAATGGGGAGCGCACCCGCACCCGCATAGCCGCTTTGGGCGGTTCTGTAGGCTGTCCGGGAGGCATCACAGGCGAGCTGATTGAGGTGAAATCTTTTGCGCAGCTGGACTCGCTTGGCGAGCAGGGCATCAGGGACAAGATTGTCTTTTTCAACCGACCAATGAATCCGCTGCATATCAACACGGGTGCGGCTTATGGCGGTGCGGTAGACCAGCGCGGTGATGGGGCTGCCCGAGCCGCACGCTATGGTGCAAGGGCCGTCATCGTGCGTTCGATGACCCTGGCGGTGGACACATTTCCCCACACGGGCGGCACTTGGTATGCCGATGATTTTCCGAAAATCCCCGCTGCGGCCATCAGCACGGTGGACGCCAATGCGCTGAGCGTGCGGATGAGCAAGGACAAAAACCTCCGCTATGAACTGACGCTGAACTGCCGCGACATGCCGGATAAGGAACAGGCCAACGTGATAGCCGAGTGGCGGGGCAGTGTGAATCCGGAGCGCATCATCACCATCGGGGGGCACTTGGACTCGTGGGATATAGGCGAAGGGGCTCATGATGATGGGGCGGGGATAGTGCACAGCATTGAGACGCTGCGCATCTTGAAGGCGATAGGTTACAAACCGCGCAACACCATCCGCATTGTTCTGTTTATCAATGAAGAAAACGGCAACCGCGGTGGCATCACCTATGCGGATGAGGCCAAGAAAAAAGGCGAATACCACTTTGCAGCCATCGAGAGCGATGCGGGGGGATTTGTGCCGCGCGGCTTCAGACTGGATGGCACGGATGCGCAATTGGTATGGCTCAAAGACCAAGCGCCTCTGTTTGACCCCTATGACTTGCACTATTTCCGCGGAGGGGGCAGCGGTGTGGACATTGGCCCGCTGAAGGACGGGCGTGTGGCGCTGATAGGGCTGGTGCCTGACTCGCAGCGGTATTTTGACTATCACCACTCGGACCAAGACACCTGGGAGAATGTGAACAAGCGCGAACTGGAATTGGGGGCAGCCTCGGTGGCGGCATTGGTGTATTTAATAGACAATGCTGAGTGGTAAGAAAACTCATTGAGAATGGTTTAGTGGACTTTACCTAAGCAAGACACATTCAGAGTAAAAGCCAAAAAAAACCGGAAATGAAACCTAACAACCCGACCATTTCAGGGCCCGCAACTAACAAATTAAAAGAAAAATCGCGCTTCGAAATTGCCGATGTGGATAGTGGGGGTGTTGGGTGCGGTGCGGCCGTTGTAGGTGAGGTTGATTTGAAAGCTCTCAGACAGAATGCGCTGTAAGGTGAGCGTCCAGAGATAATTGGGGCCGGGTTGAAGTCCGTCCAACATTTCATATCTGAGAGTGGAGCCGGTGTCGGGGCCGGAGTATTCGATGAGCACCAAATCTGACGTGGCCGATAGGCTAAGCTTGGATTGGGCGGCAATGACGGCAAGAAGGCCCAAGGTATGGCCCCGCATGGTCTCGATGCCGCGGGTGTTGGTCTTGGCGGTCAGAGTATAACGCATAGAAAGTTGACGTCCCGATTGTGGCTCAAAAAGCAACTGGGGAGAAACTGACAAAGCACGGATGCGAAACGAGCGTCCCGAAAGAAAATCAGAATCGGCCGTAAGCAACGAGGAAGATCCAAGAGCTTGGAGTATCCAATTGCCAAAAAAATTATATCGGAAATCGCCTTCCGAAACATAATTATTGCGGGTTTCGGTGCCGTTGGCCAGCAGTTGTTTGTTTTGCGATTCGCGATAGGTGGCCCCGGCCGAGAAGGTGGCATGAGCGCGTTGGAAAAAAAGAGTAGCGCGGCTTTGAGCGGTCTGCGAATTGAGCAGGGAGTCGGGAGCAGAAGCAAATGGTGACAGGCGCAACGCGCGCACATTGGTGTTGAGATTTCGCTCAAGCTGATAATTTGCCGCCACGGCAAATTTGCGGGCCAGATTAGCGGCCCTGCCGGTGGCTGTAACCACCCGTTTGAAATCGACATTGAGCGAATGGCCGGCCCTCAACGGGTAAGCCCGAACATAGTCGCTGCTCGGGACAAAAGTGCGGATATAGTTGGCCTCATACTGATAGGGGGTCTGCTCGAACTCATTGAGCTCTTTGATACCATTGTCGTTGTGGTCCACCCAGACAAAGTTGCCCTGGCCCGAAGGCACTTCGAGATAGATGAACTCACGCTTGGGCTGAAGTCCGGAGCCGGTTTCGTAGAAAGTCTGGAGTGAAATGCCCCGAGCGGGACTGTTTATTTGATGTTCAATACGCGAGAGCAGTGTGCGTTCGGGAGCGATGGCCTCGGGCAGGGCAGGATTGGCAAAAAGGCCCAATTGGCGAAGACCAAATGTGGTGGTGAGACGTCCCGCACGCTGCGTGTTGGCCGTGGAACTGAAGGCATATTGCCGGGCCAATGAGGCCGGGGCCAAGCGGCCTGATGAAGGCAGCCTTTCCATGCGCTGTCGATATGAAACCCTCGCTGTATAGGCTCCGCTGTCGGCCGGGGCAGCATAGACTTCCCAATCATGAAAACGGTGCCCCAATA
>Ga0169931_10003164_pt1 | contig 26349 bp, 23 predicted proteins | sample Kivu_15m_20L_FD_129675 | JGI IMG/M metagenome (GOLD analysis project Ga0169931, IMG submission 129675) | Freshwater microbial communities from Lake Kivu, Western Province, Rwanda to study Microbial Dark Matter (Phase II) - Kivu_15m_20L... | ecosystem: Environmental > Aquatic > Freshwater > Lake...
CCCGCGACCACGCCGCCGGAGGCGCGGAGTTCGGCCGGCACCTGCCGCAGCTCGACCAGCAGCGTGCGGGCGGATTCCTCGGCGTGGCTGGCGACCAACAGCAGGCCGGCCAAAAGGCAGGTTCGGCAAAAATTCATCGCCCGCGACGTTGGGCGGCCCGGCAGGGAATGGCAATGGCTCGCGGTTATTTTCGCCGTTGCGCGAAAAGCCGCCGCGTCCACGCTGCCAGCATGCCCGTCCGCGCCTGGTTTCCCACGCAGATTTACTGCGAGCCCCTGCAAAAAGCCGGCCTCGCCCGGCTCAACGCCGATCTCGCCGAGGAATGCCGCCGCCTGCGCGACTTCGACGCCGCCGGCCGGCGCTGGTCGGCAAAAAACTACCCCGGCGGCTACACGAGCTACGCCTCGATGAACGAGCTGCACCGCTTCTCCAGCACCTTCGCCGAGCTGGAGCAGAAACTCCTGCGCCATGCCCGCGCCTACGCCGCCGCCCTGGAGCTCGACCTCCGCGGCCGCACCGTGCGGATGACCGACTGCTGGGTAAACATCATGCCGCCCACCGCCGCGCATTCGCTGCACCTGCACCCGCTCTCCTTTATCAGCGGCACCTACTACGTCGCGACTCCCGCCGGCTGCCCCGGCCTGAAGTTCGAGGATCCGCGGCTCAGCAAGTTCATGGCCGCCCCGCCCCGGCTCCCCGGCGCCAAACCCGCCCACCGCGCGCACGTCACCTACCCCGCCAAGGCCGGCAACGTGCTGCTCTTCGAAAGCTGGCTCCGGCATGAGGTCCCCGCCAACCGCGTGGACGCCGAACGCATCAGCGTCAGCTTCAATTTCAACTGGGCGTGACTTCGCCGCCGGACGCTGGCGAAATCGCCGGAATCCGTTTGATTGCACCATGCTCGTCATTCGCCGCCTCGTTGACCGCCGCCGCGCCTACACCGGGATCTTTTTGCCGGGGGAGCCGCCGCAAATTTTCCCGACCTCCGAGCACGAGCACGCGCGCATCCTGCAGATCTACAAACAGGACCGCCCACACGAGGGGATCGTGAACGATTTTTCGGAATTCGGGATCGGCACACCTCCGGCTCCGCCGCGTGAAAAATCCTGAGCTTTTCCCTTCCGCTGCCGGCCGCAGCCCCGCAAGCTCCCGGCATGAGCACGCCGAGTGCACCGACCGAACCCAAGCGCCGCAACGTGCGGAATTTCTTCGCCTCCGTGCGCTACGCCATCGAGGGATTCTTCGCCGCGCTGAAACACGAGCCTTCCTTCCGCGAGGGTCTCATCTTCGCCCTGTTGCTCACCCCGCTCGCGATCATCCTGCCCCTCAACGCCGTCTCCACCGCGCTGATGATCGGCGCGCTCATCCTCATCCTGATCGTGGAGATGATCAACTCCGCCATCGAGTGGACCATCGACTACGTCCGCCCCGAGATCCATCCGCTGGCGAAGCGCATCAAGGACATGGCCAGCGCCGCCGTCTTCCTGAGTTACATCAACTGCATCGTCATCTGGGTGATCATGCTGTGGCCCGGCAACGCCGTGTGGCAGCGCCTTGAGGGCTGGTTCGAAGGCCGGTTCTGAATATCACCGCAGCCGCGCGATCAGCCAGGCCGCCAGCGCCGCCATCCCGAGATTGGGCAGCCACGCCGCCAACTGCGGATCGATCACCTGCTTTACGGCCAGCGAGCCGGCCAGATTCATCAGCAGGTAATAGAGGAAGAAGAGCCCGATGGATTTCGACACGCCCACGGCGGGATTCACCCGCACACCGGACACGGCGAAGGGCACCGCCAGCGCGATCACGATGAGCGGCCCCAGCGTGTCGGCGATGAGCCCGTGGAAACGCACCGCATACGGCACCGCCTTGGCCACGCGGTCGGACCCGTAGTAATCCAGCAGCCGGCGCAGTTCGTAGATGGACAGGTCGCCCGGCTTGCGGTCGATCAGCAGCATCAGGCCGGGGTCCTCGGCGTAATCCGCCCGCACCAGCTCCGCGAACGGCCGCGGCGACAACATCTCGCCGCTGGCCTCGGAAAAAATCAGCTCGCGGCCGTTGCGAAACACCCAGCCCCGGCCGGGCTCGAACCACGCCTCGGCGGCCAGGATGCGCCGCTGCTCCCGCCGGTCGGCGCCAAGTTCCGAGACGGTGACGCCGTAGCCCCGGCGCGCATACTTGCTGTAGCGGTTGAAAAACCACATCCGCCCCTCCGGGCGGTTGTCGAAGGCCACGCTGTAAATCGCCCCGATGCGGTCGGCGCTGAGCTTCTGCGCCTGCTGGCGAAACTGCAGCGTATCGCGCAGCTCGCGCGACTCCTGCACGGACCAGGGCACGACCCGTGCGTTGAGATACCACGACAGCCCGCAGGCCAGCACGCCGACGACCCACACCGGCGCCGTGATGCGCCACAGGCTGACCCCCGCAGCGCGCAGCGCGGTGAATTCGTTGGCGCGGTGCAGCTTGCCGAGGGCGAAAAGCAGCGAGATCAGCAGCGCCAGCGGCAGCACCACCGCGAGAAAACCCGGGATGGTCACAAAGAAATACCCCAAGAGATCGCTCCCGCGCGCGCCCAGATCCGTGAGCATGCGGAAGTCATCGTAGAGCACCTGCACGAACAGCAGCCCCACCGTGGCGCCCAGCACGAGCCCGAGGATGCCCAGCCACTCGCGCAGGAGATGTCGGTCGTAGAGGTTCAACGTGCAGGCATCAAAACGGAGACCGGCCGCTTGGCAAAACCCAATCCACCCGCTCAGGGCTGCTCTTCGGCGCTTGTTGCCGGCGGCGCCGGGGTCAGCATCCACCCGGTCCAGCCGTATAGCGCCGAGATGAGCGGATTCAGCAGGTTCAGAAACGCGAACGGCAGATAGGCGAACGGAAACACCCCCAGCGTGGCGAACATGTAGGCCCCGCAGGAATTCCACGGGATCAACGGCGAGGTCAGCGTGCCCGCGTCCTCCAGGCAGCGGGAGAGATTCTTGGGGTGCAGCCCGGCCCGCCGGTAGGCTTCCCGATACATCCGGCCGGGCAGCACGATTGCGAGATACTGGTCGGAGGCGATGAGGTTGAGCCCGAGGCAACTGGCCAGCGTCGCGGCGATGAGGCTGCCCGTGCCGCGCGCCAGCCGGAGGATGGCGGCGGCAATCACGCCGAGCATGCCGCTCTTTTCCATCACGCCGCCAAAGCTCAGCGCGCACAGGATGATGCCGATGGTGCCATAAATGCTCTCCATCCCGCCGCGCGTCAGCAACTCATCCACCGCCTCCACCCCGGTCGCCGACTGGTAACCCGCATAGGCCGCTTGCAGCGCCTGCGCCGGCGACTGGCCCTGCGTCGCGGCGGCCACGAGCCCGCCCGCGATAGCGCCCAGCAACAGCACGGGCAGTGCCGGCACGCGCCGGCACACCAAGCCCAGCACGAGCACCGGCGGCAGCAGCAGCCACGGCGTGAGGTTGAACGCGAGCCCCACCCCCGCGGTTATCCCGGCCACCCGCTCCAGATCCACCGTGCCGCCGTAGCCGAGGCCCAGCAGCCAGTAAAACAACAGCGCCAGCCCCATGGCGGGACCGCTGGTCCAGAGCATGTGCCGCACATGCACAAACAGATCCACCCCGGCGACCGCCGGCGCCAGGTTGGTCGTCTCCGAAAGCGGTGACATCTTGTCGCCGAAATACGCGCCGGAGATGATCGCCCCCGCCACCATCGGCAGCGGCACGCCCAGTCCGGCGCCAATGCCGATGAACGCCACCCCCACCGTGCCGGCCGTTGTCCACGAACTGCCGGTGACCAGCGAGACCACCGCGCACACCGCGCAGGTCGCCACCAGGAAATAATCGGGCGAGAGCAGCTTGAGCCCGTAAACGATCAGCAGCGGCACGGTGCCGCAGCTGATCCAGGTGCCGATCAGCATGCCGACCGCGAGCAGGATGAGCACCGCGCCGAGCGAGAGCCGGATGCCGTCGATGCAGGCCGTCTCGATCTCCGCCCACTTCCAACCCAGCCGCGCCGCCATCAGCGCCGCGACCGCCGTCGCTCCCACCAGCGGGATCTGCACCGGGATCGAAACCCGCAGCAGGCTCCCCAGATATGGCGTCTGCGCGAGCGCGTGCAGCAACGGCCCGACCACGGGGATCTCCGGCGGCAGGCTGCCCAGATCAATCACCGCCAGCGCCAGAAAGACCACGAGGCAACCCACGGGCAACAAGGCCTCGGCCAAGGTCGGGACTCGCGGTCCGAAGGTGGAGGCTGGCATGCGTTTGGGCGGTTGGCGGCCGCGGTCGGCCGTCCCGCCACCCAAGCCGCCCGGCCGGTGTCATGGCAAACCCAAAGCCGCCACCCCGCCCGTGAAAAATACCCAACTTGGGATTTGCCGCGCACCGCCGGAGCGCTCTTCATCACGGTCCATGGCGAAAATACAAGAAGCCTGGAGCTCACGGCTCGGCGTGATTCTGGCGGTGGCCGGCAGTGCGGTGGGGCTCGGCAATTTCCTGCGCTTCCCCGGCCAGGCGGCCCAATACGGCGGCGGCGCCTTCATGATCGCCTACTTCGTCTCGCTGCTGATCGTGGGCATCCCGATCTGCTGGACGGAGTGTACGCTCGGCCGCTACGGCGGCCGTTTCGGTTTTCACTCCACCTCGGGCATCTTCCACGCGCTGCTGCGCAAGCCCTGGGGCAAGTATCTCGGCGTGATCGGCTTCATCGTGCCGGTGATGATATACATGTATTACGTGTATATCGAGGCGTGGTGCCTCGGCTACGCGGTCAACGCTTTCAGCGGCCGGCTCAGCGAACCCGGCGTCAACTACGGCGAATTTTTCGGCCGGTTCACCGGCGCTTCCGGCGACGGCGTGGCCCTGCACTTCGGCCTCGGCGACGTGGGCATCTTCCTCGTCATCGTTTACCTGCTGAACTTCTTCTTCATCTACCGCGGCATCACCAAGGGCATCGAGACCGTCTGCAAATACGCGATGCCCGCCCTCATCGCCATCGCGGTCGTCATCCTCGTCCGCGTGCTCACCCTTGGCACGCCCGACGCCGCCAAGCCCGACCAGAACGTGATGGCCGGCCTCGGCTTCATGTGGAACCCCGGCGACATCGCCACCGGGCTGAAGAACCCGCAGCTCTGGCTCGCCGCCGCCGGCCAGATCTTTTTCTCCCTCTCCGTCGGCTTTGGCGTGATCATCACCTATGCCAGCTACCTGCGGAAGAAAGACGACGTGGTGCTCTCCGGGCTTACGGCTTCCGCGACGAACGAGTTCTGCGAGGTTGGCCTCGGCGGACTCATCACCGTGCCGGCGGCCTTCATGTTCCTCGGCGCAGCGGGCATCGTCGGCCAGGGCACCTTCGGCCTCGGCTTCAACGTGCTGCCGGAGGTCTTCGCCCGCATGCCGGCCGGCCAGATGTTCGCCTCCATTTTCTTCCTGCTGCTCTTCCTCGCCGCCATCACCAGCTCGCTCTCCATGCTGCAGCCCGGCATCGCCTTCCTGGAGGAGGGCCTCGGCATCGAGCGCAAGGCCTCGGTCGCCCTGCTCGGGCTCGTCACCGCCATCGGCACGATGTTCGTGTGGTATTTCTCCGCCGACCTGAAGGCGCTCGACACGATCGATTTCTGGGTGGGCACCGTGATGCTCTTTGTGCAGGCCACCATCCTGATCATCATCTTCGGCTGGGTCGTGGGCATTGAGAAGGGCTGGAAGATCGCCCACGAGGGCGCGGAGATGCGCATCCCCGATATCTTCAAGATCATCATCAAATACATCACGCCCGCCTTCCTCGTCGCCATCTTCGTGATGTTCACACTGAAAAACGTCTTCGGCTGGAACTTTTCGTTCAGCGCCGCGGAGTTCAACCCCACCGGCTACGTGCAGGATCTCGTGGGCGACCAGCCCAACCACGTGGCCCGCCTCAGCGTGGGCCTGATCGTCATCATGACCATCTTTTCGCTCCTGCTCGTGAACATCGCGGGCAAGGTCTGGGCAAAACGCGACATCATCGAAAAGGAGAACCACTGACATGACCACCGGCGGCTGGATCAACCTCATCCTCTCGGTCGGCTTCGTGACCGTCCTCTTCGTCTGGTGCATCTGGCGCGTGCTCCGCGGCCCCAAAGACCCGGCCAAGCTCGCGCACATCGAGCCCCTCGACGAGGACGAAGCCGAACGGCGCTGAGCCGTCCCCGGCGTCCGCCGGACCAGCCGGCGTCCCCCACCGGCGCGGCATGCTTGATTTTGCAGCCAAGGACCGTTTATTCACGGCCCTCTATCTTTACCCATGTCCACCACCACACCGCAGAAATTTGAGTTCCAGGCCGAGATCAAGCAGTTGCTCGATATCGTCATCCATTCGCTCTACACGGAGAAGGAAATCTTCGTCCGCGAGCTGGTCTCCAATGCCTCCGACGCGCTGGAAAAACTCCGCCACACCCAGCTCACCGAGAAGGCCGTCTTCGACGAATCGGCGAAACTGGAGATCAACGTCACCACCGACGATAAGGCGAAGACCATCACGATCCAGGACTTCGGCATCGGCATGACGCGCGACGAACTGGTCAAGAACCTCGGCACCATCGCGCACTCCGGCTCCAAGCAATTCCTCAAAGCCCTCGGCGAGGGCGGGGCCAAGAACAGCAACCTCATCGGCCAGTTTGGCGTGGGCTTCTATTCCGCCTTCATGGTCGCCAAGTCCGTCAAGGTTTACTCGCACTCGTGGAAGCAGGACGAGCCCGGCCACGTCTGGTCCAGCGACGGCTCCGGCAGCTACGAAATCGAACCGGCCGCCGATCTCAGCCGCGGCACCAAGATCGTCATCGAGCTCAAGGACGATGCGGCCGACTTCGCGACCGACTGGAAGGTGAAGGATATCCTCGAGCGCTACAGCGCCTTCGTCTCTTTCCCGATCAACCTCAACGGCAAGCACACCAACACCGTCCAGGCCCTCTGGCTTCGCAGCAAGAATGAGATCAAGGACGAGGAATACACCGAGTTCTACAAGTTCCAGGCCCACGCCTACGACGAGCCCCGCCTGCGCCTGCACTTCAGCGCCGACGCGCCGCTGGCCATCAACGCCCTGCTCTTCGTCCCGAAGGAAAACACCGAGAAGCTCGGCTTCGCCCGGCTGGAGCCGAGCGTTTCGCTCTATTGCCGCAAGGTGCTCATCGACGCCAAGCCCAAGCTGCTCCTGCCCGAGTGGCTGCGCTTCCTGAAGGGCGTCGTAGACAGCGAGGACCTGCCGTTGAACATCTCGCGCGAGACGATGCAGGACAAGGCCCTCATCGAGAAGCTCAACAAGGTCATAACCAAGCGCCTCCTCAAGTTCCTTGAGGAAGAGGCCAAGAACCGCATCGACGGCTACAACGAGTTCTACGCCGAGTTCGGCATCTTCCTGAAGGAAGGTGCCGCGATGGACTTCACCCACAAGGATCAGCTCCTGAAGCTGCTCCGCTTCGAGTCCTCGCTCACCGAGAAAGGCAAAACCGCCTCCCTCGCCGACTACGTCTCGCGCATGGGCGCCGAGCAGAAAGAAATCTATTACCTCGTCGGCCCCAACCGCGCCGCCATCGAGAGCGGCCCGTATCTGGAGGGCTTCAAGGCCCGCAACCTGGAGGTCCTCTTCTGCTACGAGGCCGTGGACGAATACGTGATGAACAACGTCCGCGAATTCGACGGCAAGAAGCTCACCGCCGCCGACCACGCCGACGTGAAGCTCGCCGATCTCCCGAAGCCGGAAGGCGGCCTCACCGCGGACCAGACCAAGGACCTCGCGAAATGGCTCAAGGACACGCTCGGCGAGCGCGTCGCCGAGGTGAAGGCCAGCGACCGCCTCGTGGACTCGCCCGTGCTCGCGCTCAATGCCGACAAGTTCATGTCCCCCCACATGCGCCGCATGATGAAGGCCATGAAGAAGGATGAGGCCGAATCTCCCCTCCGCGTGAACCTGGAGATCAACCCGCGCCACGCTGTCCTCACCCGCCTCCACGCCCTGCACACCGAGTCGCCAGACAAGGCCAAGCTCGTCGCCGAACAGCTCCTCGACAACGCCCTCATCTCAGCCGGCCTGCTCGACGACGCCACCGCCATGGTGGCGCGCCTCAATAAGCTGTTGGAGAGTGTGTGATTTTTAAATAGCTATAAAACAATGCGATGGCTATAGAGCCATACTTTGGTGTTGTGATATGGTCGTGGAGCCATATGCAATTGGGCGCTATGAAAATGACGATGCACATCGACGAGGACGTCTTGGACCGGGTCATGAAAGTGACCGGTGCCAAGACGAAGCGCGAGGCCGTGCAGATTGCTCTCAGCGAGATGGCCCGCCGCCACAAGCTGAAGGAGCTGCTCAGCCAGGGCCTCGGTCTCACGCCGGAGCAGTTGAAGGCCGAGTTCGCCCCCACGCCGGCCGACGAGTTCGACCGGCCGATCCTGCAAGTCGCCGCAGACCAAGCCCCCTATGGCCAGCCTCGTCCTGCCGGACAGTAGTTTCTACATCACCGCCACCCGCGCCGGGCTTGACCCCTTCGTCGAGCTCGGCGCGAAGGCGATGGAGTATGAATACGCCACCTGCGGCATGGTCCAGATCGAGGTGCTGCGCGGGCGGAGCAACCCGCATGTGTTGAAGCGTTTTCGTGAGACCTTCGCCGTGATGATCTATATCACGACGGTCAACGCCATCTGGGAACGGGCCACCCAGCTTGCTTGGTCGCTCGACCGTCAGGGCATCGTCATCCCGGCCACCGACCTGCTTATCGCGGCGTGCGCCCTGCAGACCGGTGCCGCCGTGCTGACCTACGACGCCCATTTCCGGCAAATCCCCGGCCTGGAAGTGATCGACCGGCTGACCTGACCCACCGGCCCGGCAAGTTGCCGCTTGCGACCCGGACCGGCGCATGGTTTCTCCGGCGCCATGCCCTGCCCCGTCGTCCGCATGCGCCCGATTTTTTCCCTTCTGTTTCTCGGCCTCAGCCTGCAGGCCGGGCCGATTCCCACGATCGACCCCGACACCGCCACGCGGCGCGTGCAGGCCCACGCCACCTTTCTGGCCAACGACCTCATGGAAGGCCGCGGCACCGGCACGCGCGGCTACCAGCTCGCGGCCGGCTATGTGGCCGCCCAGTTTGCCCAGATCGGGCTTGAGCCCGGGGCGGACGAGGGCGGTTATCTCCAAAAACTGTCCCTGCTCGAAAGCACGAGCGATCACGAAGCCGCCCGCCTGATCGTTCGCCACGCCGGCACCGAGACCGCCCTCACCGCCATCAACGACATGCTCGCCGCCCCGGCCCCCGGCCAGACCGAAGCCGAGATCACCGCCCCGGCGGTCTTCGTCGGCTATGGGGTGCAGGCCCCGAAGCTCGGCCATGATGATTTCGGCGACCTCGACCTCACGGGCAAGATTGCAGTCGTTCTCAGCGGTGCGCCGGCGCAGTTCCCCAGCAACCAGCGGGCCCACTACTCCAGCGGACGCACCAAAAACGATGCGCTCGTCGCGCGCGGCGCCGTGGGCGTTGTCAGCATCCTGACCCCGCTCGACGAGTCCCGGTCGCCCTGGGCCATCGTGGTCGCCAGCTCGCGCTTCCCCGGCATGAGGCTGCTCGCGGCCGATGGCGGCGTGGTCGGAGGGCATCCATCCCTGCTGGCTCGCGGCACCGTGCGGCACGCCGCCGCGGCGCCGCTGTTTGCCCACAGCGGACGCACCCCGGAGGAAGTCTTCGCCACCGCCACGCGCGGCGAACCCCAGGCCTTCGACCTAGGGGTGGAAATAACCCTGGGCGGCCGCGCCAGCCTGCGCCCGCTCGCCTGCCACAATGTCCTCGGTTGGCTGCCCGGCTCCGATCCGGCCCTCGCCGGCGAACCCGTCGTCATTACCGGACATCTCGACCACCTCGGCATGGGCGCACCCGTCGAGGGCGACGCCATCTACAACGGCGCCATGGACAACGCCATCGGCATCGGGATCATCCTCGCGCTCGCCGAGGAGCTGGCCGCCGGTCCCCGCCCCGCGCGGCCCGTGCTCTTCGCCGCCCTCACCGCCGAGGAAAAAGGCCTGCTCGGGGCCGAGCATCTGGCGACCAATCCGCCCGCCCGCGTGCGGCGCTTTGCCGCCAACGTGAACATCGACATGGCGCTGTTTTCCCGGCCGGTGCGCGACATCGTGGCCTGGGGCGAGGAGCACACCACCCTCGGCGCACTGGTCCACGCCGCCGCAGCCGGCACCGGCTTCACCGTGAGCCCCGACTTCATGCCGCAGGAGACGATCTTCGTGCGCAGCGACCAGTATGCCTTCGTCCGCACCGGCGTGCCGGCGGTCTTCATCAGCACCGGCCAGCGCTCGGATGATCCTGCGGTGGACCTCGCGGCCGCATGGTCGGATTTTCTCCGAGGCCGTTACCACAAGCCCAACGACGATCTCAACCAGCCCATCGATTGGCCGTCCACCGGGGCCTACACGGCCTTTGCCCAGGCGCTGGTGCGCAGCATTGCGGATGATCCCGCACCGCCGGCCTGGCTGCCGGGCGACTTCTTCGGCGGTCTCTATGGTGGAGAAAAGTAGATCCATTCCACCACGGATTTCACCGATAACACAGGTCCAGGTCCCGCGATCGAGAGCGGTTTAAATCGTAATGTGGTCGACACACTGTGGCGCGGTAGCGCCGGTAGGGTCCGCTCTCCGAGCGGACCGCGGCCTGCCCGGAGGTCAGGCCAAACCTATCCGCCGGCTATGACATTTTATACACCGCTGTAGCGGTTAACCAACGGTGCTATTCTATTCCTTCACCGTTGTAAATGTCACCGCTTCGCGGAACCACTGCGGGTCAAAGACAAAGAAATTGTGATCCTCGCCCGGCACCACCTGCAGCCGTTTCCGCCCCGGGAAATCGTCGTTCAGCCGCTGCGCATATATCGCCGGCACGATGCTGTCGCGCTCCGCCGCGATGATTGCCTCGGGACCGGAGAAATCGCGTAGGGCCGAGTCAAATTCCCAACGGTCCTTCACCAGCCAGCGCACCGGCAGCCACGGGTAGTGGTGGGCGGCCACATCCGACAACCGGTTAAAAGGCGACACGAGCACGAGCCCGCCCACGCGCTCCGGCAGGCCCTGCGCCACCTGCGCCGCTACCGCGCAACCCAGGGATTCGCCCAGCAAATGGATCTTCTCCGCGCCCGGTATCGCATCAATCGCCGTCAAGGCCGCAGCCGTGATCGAAGTCTGAGTCGGCGTCCCCAGCCGCCAGCTGTAGCCGGGATATTCCAGGATATAAACCGCCGGCACTTGCCCGGGAGACACCCGCTCCAAGGCATCCGCCCAGTAGGCCCGTTGCACGGCGAGCCCGGCGTTGCCGTGAAAAACCAGCCAGCGTTGCGTGGCGTCGGCCGGCTCGCGCGTCCAGCCGATGCGGGCTCCGGCCGCGTCCATCCACGGCGCCAAGCCCGCTACCGGGGCGTAGGCCAGTTGCTCCGCCTCCGGTGTGGATGACGGGTAGTAGAGCATCCTCGCCACGGCGCTGCACACCGCTGCGCAGTCACTTTCACGCAGCTTGCTCGACAGCACGGCTGCTCTTGATCTGCCCGATTCCCTTTTTCCTAGCTGTTAACCTCCAATCCGGTGCACCTCTCCGGCTATCGACTCTTGTGGCTCCAAGTCCTCTACGATCTGCCGGTAACCTCGAAGGCCAAACAAAAGGCGGCCACTGATTTTCGTGATTCCTTACTCAACCTGGGCTTCGAGATGGCTCAATACTCAGTCTATCAGCGCGCCTGCTCGGGAAAAGAGATGGCCGACACACTCGCCAAGCAAATTGAACAAAACCTCCCGCGCTACGGCCGCATACACATCCTCATGGTCACGGACAGGCAATACGAGAAGATGAGAACTTTCCACGGAACCGAAGAGGGCATGCGCCGCAGAAAGCGGGAAAATCCGGATCAGTTGATGCTTTTTTGAAATGAAATTGTGCAAATTTTTTCGGTTCCAAATGAAACAACCCCCGCTGCACGCGGGGGTTGTTTCATTTGGAACCTAGAGCCTTGGAATCTGTGGTCTAGTCCTTTGGCACTATTCCACCGGGGCGGGCGATTTGTTTTGGCCAAATTTGCCCTGTCAGCCACGCTGGGCTTTCTATCCCATGCCCAAATCATTCCGTCTGCCCTTCCTGACTGCGCTGGCGCTTGGCCTGCTTGTCTCGCTGCTCCCCGCAACCGCTGCGGATGAAACCAAACTCCTCCGCTTCCCCGCCACCAACGGCAAGGACCTCGTGTTCTCCTACGCAGGCCAGCTCTACACCGTGCACGTCGCCGGCGGCACGGCCCGGCGCCTGACCGACACCCCCGGTTACGCGATCTTCCCGCGGTTCTCCGCCGACGGCACCCGGCTGGCCTTCAACGCCCAATACGACGGCAACACCGAGGTCTATGTGATGCCCGCGCAGGGCGGCACCCCGCAGCGCCTCACCATCTCGGCTACGCTCGACCGCGACGATCTCGCCGACCGCATGGGGCCGAACAACATCGTCATGGCGTGGAAAAACCGCAGCGACGAGGTCGTCTTCCGTTCGCGCTGGCAGTCCTTCAATCCCTTCATCGGCCGGCTGATGACCGTCGGCCTCGACGGCGACCTGCCCGCGCAACTGCCCGTGCCGCACGGCGGCTTCGTGAGTTTTTCGCCCGACGACACCAAGATCGCCTACAACCGCGTTTTCCGGGAATTCCGCACCTGGAAGCGCTACCGCGGCGGCATGGCCGACGATGTCTGGGTCTTCGACCTGAAGTCCGGCGCCATCGAGAACATCACCAACCACCCGGCGCAGGACATCCACCCGATGTGGGCGGCCAACGGCAAAATCTACTACGTTTCCGAACGCACCCCGCGCGCCAACCTCTTCAGCTACGATCTCAAGACCAAGAAGACCGCCCAAGTGACGGACTTCAAAGACTTCGACGTGAAGTTCCCCTCGCTCGGCCGCGATGCCATCGTCTTCGAACAGGCCGGCCGCATCTGGCGGCTCGACCTGCGCACGGAGAAAGCCGCGCCGGTCTCCATCGTCATCCGCGAAGACCTGCCCATCACCCGGCCCGCCCTCGTGAAGGTCGGCGGCAACGTCACCGGCGTCAGCCCTTCCCCGGACGGGCGGCGCGTGACCGTCACCGCCCGCGGCGATGTCTTCACCGTCCCAGCCAAGCACGGCCCCGTGCGCAACCTGACGCAGAGCAACGGCGTGCATGACCGCAACGCGACCTGGTCGCCCGACGGCCGCTGGATCGCCTACATCTCCGACGCCTCCGGCGAAAACGAACTCTACCTCCAGGCCCAGGACGGCCGCAGCCCGGCCGTGCAACTGACGGATGGCGCCGACACCTACTATTACGGCGCCGTGTGGTCCCCCGATTCCAAGAAGCTGCTCTGGTCCGACCGTGCCCAACGCCTCCGCTACGTTGACGTGGATACCAAGGCCGTGACCACCGTCGCGGAAAACCCCGACTCGCGCTTCTTCCAATACGACTGGTCGCCGGATTCGCAGTGGATCACCTGGACCCACAACGAACGCGGCACCCTGTCGAAGATCATGATCCACAGTTTGGCGGACGGCTCCACCCTCGCGGTGACCGACGGCTGGTATGCCGCCAACAGCCCGGCGTTCAGCGATGACGGCAAGTGGCTGCTCTTCGCCTCCGCCCGCGACTACCGGCCCTACTACTCCGCGACCGAATGGAACCACGCCTACGTGGACATGGAGCGCGTTTACCTCGTCGCTCTCGCGAAAGACACCCCCTCGCCCTTCGCCCCCAAGAGCGACGAAGTCGCCCTGCCGAAGGAAGACACCAAGTCCGACGAGACCGGCAGCCCCGACAAATCCGACGGCAAAAGCAGCGACACCGCCGCCAAGTCGAAAACCGAAAATTCAAAATCGAAAATCACCGTCAAGGTTGACCCCGACGGTCTGGCGGAGCGCATCGTCGCGCTGCCCATCACAGCCTCCAACTACTCCGGCCTGCGCATGATCGGCGACAAGGTTTACTACCGCCGCCTGCCCGCCGGGCAGATCGGCGGCGGCGGTGGTGGTGAAGGCTTCGGCGCCGCCGCGGCCTCCCGTTCCGTCGTGGCCTTTTACGACCTCAAGCAGCAGAAGGAAACCGAACTCGGCAACTTCGACAGCTTCGAGATCACCGCCAACGGCAAGCGTGCACTCGTGCGCAGCGGCCGCAACCACCACCTGATCGACACGCCCTCCTCCCGCACCGAGCTGAAGCCGGAAAGCCGCCTTGATTTCTCCGGCCTCGAACTCGTGCTCGACCGCCGCGCGGAGTGGACGCAGATCTTCGACGAGAGCTGGCGTCAGATGCGCGACTTCTTCTACGCCCCCAACCTGCACGGCGTGGACTGGCCCGCGCAGCGCGCGAAATACACCGCCCTTCTCCCGCACGTCGCCGCGCGCAACGACCTCACCTACCTCATCGGCGAGATGATCTCCGAGCTCAACGCCGGCCACGCTTACGTCGGCGGCGGCGACCGCCCGACCGCGCCGCGCATCCGCACCGGCCTGCTCGGCGCCGAGGTCTCGCGCGACCCCGCCAGCCGCACCTACCGCATCGACCGCATCCTCCGGGCCGAAAACTGGCTCGACAAGGTCGCCTCGCCGCTCGCCGCGATGGGCGTCAACGTCAACGAGGGCGACTATATCCTCGCGGTGAACGGCCGCCCCGTCCGCGAACTGTCCAACCTCTACACCGCGCTCATCGGCACCGTCGGCCAGCAGGTCGTCCTGCGCGTCAATTCCACTCCCGCGGACGAAGGCGCCCGCGATGTCACCATCGTGCCGATCGCCGATGAATCTTCCCTCTACTATGAGGCGTGGGTGCGGAAGAACATCGACTACGTGACGGAAAAAACCGGCGGTAAAGTCGGCTACCTCCACATCCCCGACATGGGCCCCGGCGGGCTCAACGAATTCGTCCGCCGTTTCTACCCGCAGCTCAACAAGCAGGCGCTCGTCATCGACGTGCGCGGCAACGGGGGCGGCAACGTGTCGCCGCAGATCATTGAGCGTCTCCGCCGCGAGCTCGCCATGGTCAACATGAGCCGCAACGGCACGCCCAACACCAACCCTTCGCACATGCTGCTCGGCCCGAAGGTCACGCTCCTCAACGAATACTCCGCCTCCGACGGCGACATCTTCCCCTTCCGCTTCCGCGAGCACGGGCTCGGGAAGCTGATTGGCAAACGTTCCTGGGGCGGCGTGGTCGGCATCCAGAACACCCTGCCGTTCACCGACGGCGGCGACCTCCGCAAACCGGAATTCGCCCCCTTCTCGAAGGACGGCAAGAACTGGGTGATGGAAGGCCACGGCGTGGACCCCGACATCGTGGTGGACAATGACCCTGCCCGCGAATTCCGCGGCGAGGACCAGCAGCTCGACAAGGCCATCGAGGTCATCCTCGAGGAACTTAAGACCAAGGGCCAGTCCCTCCCGCCGCCGCCGCCCTGGCCGGTCAAGGCCTGAGCCTCATCAACCCCGGTCCCACCGACCGGGGTTTTTATTTGTCCGCATCCCTCTTTCCATCCAGACTACGGACATGTCCCTCGTTTCGATAAATCCCGCGACCGGACAGCGCCTCCACATCCACGGGCTGCATTCGTCGGTGCAGATTGAGCATGCGCTCGCCCTGGCGCACAGCGCCCACCACGGCTGGCGCGAGACCACGCCGGCCTTCCGCGCCCGCCACCTCCGCGCGCTCGGCCGGATTCTCCGGCTGCAGCGCGATGATCTCGCCGCCCTTATTACCGCGGAAATGGGCAAGCCCGTCACGCAGGCGCGGGCCGAGATCGAGAAGTGCGCGGCCGTCTGCGATTACTACGCCCGGCACGGCGCCGAGTGGCTGGCCGAGGCGCATTCGCCCGCCGCGCCGAAACACACCCGCGTTGCCTGCGAGCCTCTGGGCGTCGTGCTCGCCATCATGCCGTGGAATTTTCCTTTCTGGCAGCTCTTCCGCGCGGCCGTGCCCGCGCTCATGGCCGGCAACACCATCCTGCTCAAGCACGCCTCCAACGTCTCCGATTGCGCGCTCGCCATCGCCCAGGTCTTTGTTGATGCGAAGGTGCCCGCCGGCCTGCTCCAAACCCTGCTCATCACCGCGCGGGAGGTGCCGGCGCTCATCGCGGACCCGCGCATCAGCGCCGTCACGCTCACCGGCAGCACCGCCGCCGGCCGGGCCGTCGCCGCCCTCGCCGGCGCCGCGTTGAAGCCCTGCGTGCTCGAGATGGGCGGCAGCGATGCCTACCTGATTCTCGAAGACGCCGATCTCGAACACGCCGCCGAGACCTGCGCCGCGGCCCGGCTCGTCAATGCCGGCCAGAGCTGCGTGAGCGCCAAGCGCTTCATCGTCGTCGGCAAAATCCGGCGCGAATTTGAAAGACGCCTCGTCGCCCGCCTGAAGGCGCGCCAGCCGGGCGACCCGGCCGATCCGCAAACCGTGCTCGGCCCGCTCGCCCGGCATGATCTGCGCGACGAACTCCACGGACAGGTGCAGCGCAGCGTGCGCCGCGGCGCACGGCTCCTGCTCGGCGGCCGGATTCCGGCCGGCCCGGGCTGGTTTTATCCGCCCACCGTGCTCACTCGCGTGAAACCCGGCATGCCCGCCTACAGCGAGGAACTGTTCGGCCCCGTCGCCGCCATCATCCCCGTGCGCGATGAGGCCGAGGCCGTGACGGTCGCCAATGATTCGATCTACGGGCTGGGCGCGGCCATCTTCACCCGCGATCGCCGCCGCGCCCGGGAACTCGCCCCGCAAATCGCCGCCGGCATGGTCTTCATCAACGATTTTGTCCGCTCCGATCCCTCGCTGCCCTTCGGCGGCATCAAGCAAAGCGGCTTTGGCCGCGAACTGGGCCGGCCCGGCCTCCGGGCCTTTGTGAACCTTAAGACTATCTGGATGGGCCCAGCCCGGTAACCCGGGCGAAAGTCAACGCCCGGCTGACTAGCACCCACCCGGCCGGCGGGTTAATCCCATTGGCTTAAACCCTCCGGCATCATTATGTCTCGCGTTCTGCTCCCTCCGGTCGCTCAATTTCAGCTGCCTTTCCCGAGTGCGCCCGGCGCCCACACCCGACCAATCTTCCCATGCGGGACTATTTTCTCCGTCGCTTCCTTCTCATCCCTCCCACCCTCCTCGGCATCACGCTGATCGTGTTTCTGATCACACGGGTCGTGCCGGGCGGACCCATCGAGCGGGCCATCATGGAAGCGCGTTCCATGGGCGACAGCGGAACCAGTTCGTCGGCGGACATCGGCCGCGGAGCGATCTCGGAGGAGCAGATGCAGACGCTCAAGGAATACTACGGCTTCGACCAGCCGCCGCTCCGGGCCTACTTTACCTGGCTGGGCAAGGTGGTGCAGGGCGACCTCGGCATGAGCTACCGCTACGGCGAACCGGTCACCCGCGTCATCTTGGAGCGCATGCCCGTCTCGCTGCTCTACGGCCTCATTACGCTCGTGCTGGTCTATGCGGTCTGTGTGCCGCTGGGCATCCTCAAGGCCATCAAGCACCGCACGCTCACTGACAACCTTACCTCGATCATCGTCTTCGTCGGCTACGCCATCCCGGGCTATGCCCTCGGCGCCATTCTCGCGGTCTATCTCGCGGCGCGCTGGGGCTGGTTTCCCATGGGCGGCTTTCGCAGCATTGATTTCGAGGACCTGTCTTTCTTCGGCCAGGTCGCCGACCTCGCCCGGCACGCCACCCTGCCGCTGATCTGCTACACCATCGGCAGCTTTGCCTTCGTCACTCTCCTGCTGAAAAACCAGCTCATGGACAACCTCGCGGCCGACTTCGTCCGCACCGCCGTGGCCAAGGGCGTCTCCTTCCGCCAGGCGGTTTTTCGGCACGCCCTGCGCAACTCCCTCATCCCGCTCGCCACCTATTTCGGCCAGAGCGTGACCGTGCTGGTCGGCGGCTCGTTCCTCATCGAGTTCATTTTCGACATCAACGGCATGGGGCTCCTCGGCTACACCTCGGTGGTGGATCGCGACTACCCGACGGTGATGGGTGTGCTCCTGCTCTCCTCCCTGCTCCTGCTGCTCGGCCACATCATCGCCGATGTGCTTGTGGCGCTCGTGGACCCGCGCATCCGCTTCAAATAAACCACGATGGTCAGCCTCCTCAACCGCCTCGTCCGCGACCCGCTCACGCAGAAAAAGCTGCGGCGCTTCACCCATATCCGGCGCGGCTACTGGTCTTTTTTGGCCTTGGTGTTTCTCGCACTGCTGGCCTGCGTCGCCGAGCTGCTCGTGCACAACCGCGCCTTGGTCGTGCGCTACGAAGGCGAATGGTATTTCCCCACCTATGGCGCGATCCACACCGGCCGTGAGTTCGGCCTAAATTACGACTACGAGGTGAAATACCGCGAGCTGCGCGACCACTTCCGCACCGAGGGCCGGGGCAACTGGGCGCTGTTGCCGCCCGTGCCCTTCAGCGCCACCGAGAACTGTTATCCCGGTGAAATCTTCCGGCCGCGCGCGCCCGACTGGAAAAAAGGCCACTACCTCGGCACCGATCAGATCAACCGCGACATCCTCGCCCGCCTGCTCTACGGCTTCCGCAACGCCCTGATCTTCGCCGCCTGCTTCATCGGCCTGACCTACGTCATCGGCATCACCCTCGGCTGCCTGATGGGCTATTTCGGCGGCTGGTTCGACCTGCTGGTGCAGCGCATCATCGAGGTCTGGTCCAACATCCCCTTTCTGTTCGTTGTCATCATCGTCGCCTCGGTCATCCCGGCCGGCATCGGCATGAACCTCTGGATCCTGCTGGGCATCGTCGTGCTGTTCTCGTGGACCAGCATGACCTATTACATGCGCTCCGTCACCTACCGGGAAAAGGCGCGCGACTATGTCCACGCCGCCCAGGTGCTTGGCGCGGGCACGGGCCGCATCATTTTCCGGCACATCATGCCGAACATTCTCTCCACGATCGTCACCTTCATCCCCTTCACCGTGTCCGGCGCCATCAGCGCGCTCACCGCCCTCGATTTTCTCGGCTTCGGCCTGCCACCGCCCACCCCGAGCTGGGGCGAGCTGTTGCGGCAGGGCACCTCCAACCTCAACGCCCCTTGGATCGTGGCCTCCGCCTTCATCGCCCTCACCGTCGTGCTTACCTTGGTCACCTTCGTCGGCGAGGCGATCCGCGAGGCTTTCGATCCCAAAAAATTCACCACTTACCAATGAACCCGATCCACCGACTGCCCCTCCGCTTCCTGCTCGCGCTGGCCGCCGTGCTGCTCGCTGGCTGCGGCCGCAAAGAAGCCTCCGCCCCGGCCGCCGATACGGCCGCCACCGGCCCCAGCATCATGGAGGCCGATCTCGCCCGCACGCTCGCTGAGCAGCCTGATTTCTACCGCCTGAAGTCCGCGGCCGATCTGCCTGCCGATCTCAACTGGCAGAACAGCGACGACCTCCCCGAATTCGCCAATCCCAACGCGAAACAGGGCGGCACCTTCCGCTACTACATCGCCGACTTCCCGCGCACGACCCGCACCATCGGCCCCGATGCCACCGGCGGCATCCGCCAATACCTGCTCGACTACGTCGGCGTGGCTTACCTCCATCCGCATCCCAACCTGGCCGGCGAGGTGTATGCCGGCTTGGCGTCTTCCTGGGCTCTCGCGCCGGATGAGAAGACCGTTTACTTCCGCCTCAACCCCGCGGCCCGCTGGTCCGACGGCCGGCCCGTCACCACCGCCGACGTGGTCTTCTCGTTCTATTTCATGCGCAGCCCGCACCTCCGCGAGCCGTGGTATAACGATTTTTACACAAAGACCTACGACGCGCTCACGATCTACGACGAACACACCTTCGCCGTCACTCTCGCCGAATGGAAGCCCGACGCCCTCACCCGCGCCGGCAACCTCGTGCCCTACGCGCGCCACGCCATGCAGGAATTTGGCTCCGATTGGATCGAGAAGTTCCAGTGGCGCGTCCTCCCCACCACCGGCGCCTACGAACTGCTGGACCGCAACATCGAGCGCGGCCGGACCGTCACCCTCACCAAGGTCAAGGACTGGTGGGCGCGCGACCTGCGCTTCTGGCGCGGCCGCTTCAACCCCGACCGCTACCGCCTCGATGTGATCCGCGATCCCGACAAGGCCTTCGAGGCCTTCGTGCGCGGCGACCTCGACATGTTCCCCGTCGGCCAACCCAAGATCTGGTATGAGATGCTGCCCGACACCCACCCCGAGGTCGCTGGCGGCTTCATCAGCAAGACCAAGTTCTTCAACCGCACGCCCCGGCCCGACTGGGGCCTCTGGATCAATTCCCACAAGCCGCTACTCAACCAGACCGAGATCCGTCTCGGCCTGCATCACGCCACCAACTTCGACCTCGTGTGCGCCCAGTATTTCCGCGGCGACGCCGTGCGCATGGAGACCCGCTCCGACGGCTACGGCTGGCGCATGCACCCCGATATCATGGCCCGGCGCTTCGACCCGGTGAAAGCCCGCGCGCACTTCGCCGTCGCCGGTTTCACCACCCAGGGCCCCGACGGCGTGCTCGTAAACGCCGCCGGCCAGCGCCTCTCGTTCACCATCACCACCTACCTGCAGACCCTGCGCGACCTGCTGCCCATCCTCCAACAGGAGGCGCTCAAGGCCGGCGTGGACTTCCGACTGGAGGTCCTCGACTCCACCACTGGCTGGAAGAAAGTGCAGGAAAAGCAGCACGACATCGCGCTCGTGGCGCTCAGCCGCTCGGTCGAGCTCTTCCCGCGCTACTGGGAAATGTATCACGGCTCCAACGCCTACGAGGATGCCTACCTCGTCCCGGATGGCAGCTTCACCGACAAGTTCTTCAAAGGCACGCCCAACCCCAGCCCGGCCCGCGTCCGCGTGCAGACGAACAACATGACCATGACCTTCGATCCCGAGCTCGACCGCCTGATCGAGGCCTACGACACCGCCCAGACGCTGGATGAGATCAAGACCTACGCCCAAGCGATCGAGCAGCGCATCCACGATGTGGCGACCTGGGTCAACGGCTGGGCCCTGCCCTTCCACCGCACCGGCTACTGGCGGCATATCAAGTGGCCGGAAGGCTTCAACGCGATGCAGAGCCGCAACGCCGAGGAGTTTTTCCTCCACTGGGTCGATGAGGACGAGCGCGCCGCCACCACGGCCGCCCGCCGCGCCGGCCAGAAATTCCCGCCGCTGCTCCTGACCTACGACCAGTTCAAGGATTAATCCCGTGACCCAACCCGCCGCCCCCGCTCCCGCCGCCCCGGTGCTTGAGGTGCGTGACCTCGTCACGACCTTTGACACCGACGCCGGCCGCCTGACCGCCGTGGACGGCGTGAGCTTCTCCGTGCAGCGCGGCCGCACGCTGGGCATCGTGGGCGAGTCCGGGTGCGGCAAGAGCGTCACGGCGCTCTCCATCATGCGCCTGCTCCCGCAGCCGATGGGCCGCATCCAGAGCGGCGAGATCCTGTTTGACGGGCTCAACCTCGCCACGCTCCCGCCCGCGGAAATGCGCCGCATCCGCGGCGACCGCATCGGCATGATCTTCCAGGAGCCGATGACCGCGCTCAACCCCGTCCACACCATTGGCCGGCAGTTGAGCGAGGTCTTCCTGCTGCACCGCACCAAGGACAAGCGCGAGGCGCTCCGGCTCTCCGTCGAGATGCTGGAGAAGGTTGGCATCCCCTCGCCCGAGATCCGCGTCGGGGAATACCCGCACCAGCTTTCCGGCGGCATGCGCCAGCGCGTGGTCATCGCCATGGCCCTCGCCTGCCGGCCCGCGGTCGTCATCGCCGATGAGCCCACCACCGCGCTCGATGTCACCATCCAGGCGCAGATTCTCGAGCTGATGCAGTCGCTCCAGCAGGAGCTGGGCATGGCGATCGTCCTCATCACCCACGACCTCGGCGTGATCGCCGACATGTGCGACGATGTCGTCGTCATGTATGCCGGCCGGGTGGCCGAAGCCGGCCCGATGGACCGCATCTTCGCCGCGCCCTCCCATCCCTACACGCGCGGCCTGCTCAACTCCATTCCCCGCCTCACCACGCGGCGCAAGAGCCGGCTCAAAATCATCGAGGGCATGGTGCCGAGCCTCGCCGAGATGCCCGCCGGCTGCCGTTTCCAGAACCGTTGTCCTTGGAAAGTCGAGGCCTGCGGCGTCCAGCCGCCGCTCGCTTCCGTCACGCCCGGCCACACTGTCGCCTGTCATCGCACCGCCGAGCTACCGCCGGTTTCCCTTGGTGCCAACCCGGCGGCGGATGCGGGCAGCGCCCCGGCCGTTGCGGCCGCCTCCGCCCCGCTGCTGGAGGTGCGCGATCTGTGCATGCACTTCCCGGTCCGGGAAGGCCTGTTCCAACGCGCCAAGCACGCCTGCCGCGCCGTGGACGGCATCAACCTCACCGTGAATCCGGGAGAAACGATCGGCCTCGTCGGCGAGTCCGGTTGTGGCAAGTCCACCCTCGGCAAGTGCATCGTCCGGCTCAATCACCCCACCGCCGGCCAGCTCGTCTTCGACGGCACGGATCTGGCGCCGCTCTCCGCGCGCGCCCTCAAGCCGCACCGCCGGCAGTTGCAGATGATCTTCCAGGATCCGGTCGAATCGCTCAACGCCCGCCATACGGTGGGTGACATCATCGCCGAGCCTCTCGTCATCCACGGCCTCGGCGACCCCGCTTGGCGCCAAGCCCGGGTGCTCGCCCTGCTCGCCAAGGTCGGCCTGCCCGCCAATGCCGCGGACCGCTACCCCTTCGAGTTCTCCGGCGGCCAGCGCCAGCGCATCGGCATCGCCCGCGCCATCGCCCTCGAGCCCAAGCTCATCGTGTGCGATGAACCCGTGAGCGCGCTCGACGTGTCGATCCAGAGCCAGGTGCTGAACCTCCTCCTCGACCTGCAGCGGGAAATGGGCCTCAGCTATCTCTTCATCGCCCACAATCTCGCCGTGGTGAAACACGTCTCCGACCGCATCGCCATCATGTATCTGGGCCGCATCGTCGAGATCGCCGGCGCCGACGCCATCTACCGCGAACCGCGGCACCCCTACACCCGAGCGCTCATCTCGGCGATCCCGCAGCCCGATCCCACGCACCGCCAGCAACGCATCGTGCTCAAGGGCGACGTGCCCTCACCCATCCATCCGCCCACCGGTTGCACCTTCCACACCCGTTGTCCGCACGCCACCGACCGCTGCAAAGTCGAGGCACCGGCTCTGCGCACCGTCGGCGCCGAGGCCCACGAGGTGTCCTGCCACTACGATTTGTAAGGGGACGATCGGCCCGAATCGGGCCTCCAACCGAGGCAGCCCGTAAACTTTGGGGTAGACCCGAACACCGTGCGTGCCCGAAGGGTGGCGGAGAGGATAGGATTCGAACCTACGGTGCCCTTTCGGACACTCCTGATTTCGAGTCAGGTGCGATAGACCACTCTGCCACCTCTCCGTGACCGGGACGCGAAAACGTAGGGTTCCCGCCTCAAAACGGAAGCCGAAATTTCCGGGCAAAACTACAAGCGCTTGGCCCAGCAGCGCACCAACCCCGCATCCGGAAAGCCGGTCGCGGCATGCAGCCCCGCGCTTGGGGCGTTGTCGGGCGCCGTATCGGAGGCAATCTCGCTGCAACCGCGCGCCCTCGCCCACGAATCCGCCGCCGCCAGCAGTTGGCGTCCCACCCCGCCGCGCCGGTGCTGCGGCGCAACATAGATGCCTTCCACGTAGGCCGGGTTGGGCCGCTCACAGCCTTCCGCATGCGCCCGGATTGAAAGTTCGATAAAACCCACCGCCTCACCGGTCGCACTCCGCGCCAGCCACACGGCCAGCGGCTCGGCGAGACCACCCGCAAAGAATTCCGCCACCTCGGCGCGGTGTTCTTCCTCGCTCTGGTCGGGCCAGAGCGCACACCGCAGTCGCAGCCAATCGGCGGTGTCCGCGTCGCTTGCGGGCCGGATGCTCGTGCTCATGTGTTTTGATCTTCGCCCGCCGGCGCCCGCCGCTGGTTGGCCGGCAGATGGTGGGGCAGGAAATAATAGTAGCACATGAGCCACCAGCTCCGCGAAGAACGGTAAAACAGCACCGGAAACCCGAGCGCCCCGGCAATCGCCAGCCCTGCCGCCACGGTATCGCCCAGCACCTTGAAATACCACAACAGCAACACCGGGGTGAGAAAACCCAACAGCGTGACGCCATAGTTGAGCGAGAGGGAGCCGAGGAAAAAACCCTCGTCCCGTTCCAGCTTCAGGCCGCAATGCGGACACTCCCGGTTGAGCTCGAAAAGCCGCCCCTGCCGGAACAGCGTGCGCCCGCCGCAATTCGGGCAGCGGTTCAAAAGACCGCGCCGGAGAATCTGGATCCGCGTGACGTTCATGCCCGCAGCCTGACAGCAAATCCGCGGAGCGAAAGCCCGGGTTGCAGCTTAAACCTCCGCTCCTTGGCCCCATCAGCCCGGCCGATACCATGAAAAAAGCGCCCCGTCACCGGGGCACTCGTAAAATCTGGCCGGACTGCCGGCGCGGCTTAGGCGCCGAGCTGGAAGCGGGCGAAGCGACGCACCTGGATGTTCTCGCCGATCTTTGCGATCTTCTCGGTGAGCATCTCCTTGATGGTCTTTTCCGGCACCTTGACGAAGGGCTGGTCGAGGAGGCACACGGTCGAGTAATACTTCTCGAGCTTGCCCTCGACGATCTTCTGCACGGCCGCCGGCGGCTTGCCTTGCACCTGCGCGGCGGCGATCTCGCGCTCCTTGGCGAGGTCGGCTTCCGGCACCTGGTCGCGCGAAACGACGGTCGGATTCGCGGCGGCGATCTGCAGGCAGAGATCCTTCACGAAGGCCTTGAAGTCGTCATTGCGGGCGACGAAGTCGGTCTCGCAGTTGACCTCGATAAGGACGCCGACCTTGCCGCCGACGTGGATGTAGCTCTCGACGAGCCCTTCCTTCGTGGCGCGGTCCGCCTTCTTGGCCGCGGAGGCGGCACCCTTCTTGCGCAGAATGGTGACAGCTTCCTCGATGTTGCCGTTGGCCTCGGTGAGGGCCTTCTTGCAGTCAAGCAGCCCGGCACCGGTGGCGGTGCGCAGGTCGTTGACCATTTGAGCGGTGATGATGGTGCTCATGAATAGATGCGTCCGGGTGCGGCGGTTACTCGGCCTTGACCGGGGCCTTCTTGGCGCGGACGGGCTTCTTTTTGGCCGCAACCGTTTCCTCGGTTTCAACCACGTCGTCTACCACGAGGTCGCCGGGCAGTTGGACCTTGGAGATGTCCACTTCGCCGATATTAGCGGCGGCGGCCGCGGTAACGGCCTTCAGATCGGTGGCGCCGCGCGCGGCGCGGCGCGTGTCCCGCTGGGCGAGGCCGGCCTGCACAGCGGCCAGGATGGTCTCGACGAGGATGCGGATGGACTTCACGGCATCGTCATTGCCCGGGATCGGATGCGAGAGCGTGGCCGGATCGGAATTGGTGTCGCAGATGCCGACGCAGGGAATGCCGCAGCGGCCGGCCTCGGCCACCGCGATCTTCTCGTGGTTGACGTCCACAACGAACATCGCGCTGGGCATGCCGCCCATGTCGGCGATGCCGCTGAAGTTGCGCTGCATGCGGTTCATCTCGCGCTTGATCGCGGCGACTTCCTTGGAGGCCAGCTTGTCCATCTCGCCGTTGGTCTCCATTGCCTGGTATTTTTTGAACTTGGCGATGGATTTCTTGACGGTCTCGTAATTGGTGAGCGTGCCGCCGAGCCAGCGGTCCACACAGAAAGGCATGTTGGTGGAAGTCGCCGCCTCGCGGACGATTTCCTTGGCCTGCTTCTTGGTGCCCACGAAGAGCACGTTGCCGCCGCCGGCGACGACATCCTCAATGAAGGCCGCGGCCTTCTGGAGCGCGTCATGCGTCTTGCCGAGGTCGATGATGGAGATGCCCTGCCGGTGGTCGAAGACGAAGCCCTTCGAGCGGGGATTCCAACGTTTGGTCTGGTGCCCGAAATGCACGCCGGCATCGAGCAGGTCTTTGGGAGTTACGTTCATGTTGATCTGTGTATCGAGACGGAACACAGGCCGGCCGATGGGCCGCCTTGCGATCGTTTGGGTGGTTTTAGGTTGTAGGTTTGACTGACAGAGCGGTCGAAAACAGAGACCCACCCGGGCACTGGCAAGCGCGAATTCCAAATTCACCTAAAAAGGGCGTTGACAGGCCAAAAGCCGGAAAGCACGTTCCGCCTCCCGCCTGTTGCAGGGTGGAGCAGCCCGGTAGCTCGTCAGGCTCATAACCTGAAGGTCGTTGGTTCAAATCCAACCCCTGCACCCAATTTAATCCCTCGCAAACAACAATTTGCGGGGGATTCTTGTTTTAGGGAGTTCGACTGAATCCAGTTGGGACACACGC
>Ga0169931_10003165_pt1 | contig 26346 bp, 24 predicted proteins | sample Kivu_15m_20L_FD_129675 | JGI IMG/M metagenome (GOLD analysis project Ga0169931, IMG submission 129675) | Freshwater microbial communities from Lake Kivu, Western Province, Rwanda to study Microbial Dark Matter (Phase II) - Kivu_15m_20L... | ecosystem: Environmental > Aquatic > Freshwater > Lake...
GAGAAGGATGAGCACAAGCGCATCAGCCTGCTGAGCAGCGAGATCATGGCGGTGCAGACCTATGAGAAAACCGCCGGCGGCAGCGGTGGCCGACGGCCCGGTTTCAGCCTGGAAAGCTGAGCGATTCGGTGAGTGAACCCTTGCGCCACGGCGCCTCGCCTGCCGGAAAGCCCGCTTCCGTCTCTCCCCCCGCGGAACCGCCCCTGCGGGTGGACAACCTCCGCTTCGCCTGGGGCAACGGCCGCCTGGCACTCGAAACCTGCAGCCTGGTGATCCCCTCCAGCGGCCTCTGGATGCTGGTGGGCAGCAACGGCAGCGGTAAGAGCACCCTGCTGCGCCTGATCGCCGGGCTGCTCGAACCGAACGAGGGCCGCATTGAGCGCAGCGGCAGGGTCGCCCTGGTGTTCCAGAACCCCGATCATCAGCTGCTGCTGCCCAGCTGCGGCAGCGATCTGCAGCTCGGTCTGCCGCCAGGCCTCGGCAGGGCGGAGCGCACGGCCCGCATGGAGGAGGCCCTGGCCCAGGTGGGTCTGGCAGGTCTGGCGCAGCGGCCGATTCACACGCTCAGCGGAGGCCAGAAGCAGCGGCTGGCGATCGCCGGAGCGCTGGCCAGCCAGGCCAGTCTGCTGCTGCTCGATGAGCCCACGGCGCTGCTCGACCCGGACAGCCAGGCGGAGGTGCTGACCCTGATCCGCAGGCTCTGCAACGGCAGCAGCGGCGAAGCCCCGATCACGGCGCTGTGGATCACGCACCGCCTCGAGGAACTCGATCACTGCGATGGGGCCGCGCTGATGCAGAACGGCCGTGTGGGCGGCTGGCAGGGGGCGGAAGCCCTGAAGGCCAGCCTTTCCCTCTTGCCCGGCGGACGCCCTGAACGGTAGGCTCGCCCCGTCCGCCGCAGCGGGCAACCGTTCAGTCTTCAGCCCGGGCCTGTGCCTCGGGGGACAGGCGCTGAATGGTAGGGTCTGCGAGAGCCCTCCCAGGGTGCCCTCGTTCCACTCCCATTCCTCGGTAGCTCAGCGGTAGAGCGGTCGGCTGTTAACCGATTGGTCGCAGGTTCGAATCCCGCCCGGGGAGTTTGATTCAGAACATGAGATCCGCCACGCTTCGGTTGAGCGGTCAGCTGTGGTTCGGTTGGTCGGCCAGCTGTGGTTCGCACCATGGTGAAGCGGGCTGCGCTGCAAGCCAGGCCGGCGGCATGCCGCACCGCCGCCCTGCGCCAGGAAACCGCAGCGTGCCTGCCGAGCCGCTTCAGGCATCACCGGCAAACGGAAGACTTCCTGAAGATCGGCTGGGTCACAGGCACGCCTGCCGACAGGCCCCGGCTGCCATGGCGGAGCGCGAAAACCCCTCAGCTTCAGGGTTTGTGCAGGTTGCAACCCGTGATTCTTGCCGTGCAGCGCCGGCAATGCTGTGTGCAGCAACACCGCCTGCCGGGCCATGCGCCATGCAGGCGGGGCGAAAGCAGGAGAAAATGCACCACAGCCTGTGCCCCGCAGTACTTCTGCTGCAGCCTCCGCTCTTCCGCCACGGCCTCCCTGCCGCTCCAGCACCCCATCCCGCACCCCATGAAGCCCTGCATCCTGCTCATCGAGGACGACAGCGACATGCGGGAGCTGGTGGCCGGCCATCTTGAACATGGCGGCTTCGATGTGCAGCGCGCAGACGATGGCATCAAGGGCCAGGCGCTCGCCCTGCAGTACAGCCCCGATGTGATCCTTCTGGATCTGATGCTGCCGAAGGTGGATGGACTCACCCTCTGCCAGAGGCTGCGCCGTGATGAACGCACGGCCAAGATCCCAATCCTGATGCTCACCGCCCTGGGCGGCACCAAGGACAAGGTGAGCGGCTTCAACTCCGGCGCCGATGATTACCTCACCAAACCCTTCGATCTCGAGGAGCTGATGGTGCGGGTCAAGGCCCTGCTCCGCCGCAGCGAACGGGCACCCCTCTCCAGCAAGCACAACGAGATCCTCAGCTACGGCTCTCTCACCCTCGTGCCGGAGCGGTTCGAGGCAATCTGGTTTGATGCGCCGGTGCGGCTCACCCACCTCGAATTCGAGCTGCTCCACTGCCTGCTGCAGCGCCACGGCCAGACCGTGGCCCCCTCGGTGATCCTCAAGGAGGTGTGGGGCTACGAGCCCGACGACGACATCGAGACCATCCGCGTGCATGTGCGCCACCTGCGCACCAAGCTCGAACCGGACCCGCGCAAGCCGCGCTTCATCAAGACCGTCTACGGAGCCGGCTACTGCCTCGAGCTCCCGAGCGGCGAGCAGCTCGAAGCCCTGCTTCCCCAGATCGAGGAGGCTCGCCAGGCCAAGGCCCAGAGCAGCGAAGCCGCCTAAGCCAGCCCTCCCGAGAGCTCCAGCAGCGCCACCTCCCAGGCGAGGCGAGGCTGTACATGGCCGCGCAGCTGCCCGCGCAGCCGCTCCAGCCGGCGCAGATCAGCGGGGCGACCCCGGCGGCGCCAGAGGGCCAGCTGCAGCCAGTCGATCAGCCAGAGCTGCTGGGAACCATCGAGATCCTCGGTGAGATCGCGGGCCAGATGCAGGGCCTCGATCGCATCCGGGCCCAGGCTCAGCAGCCGCTCGGCGAGACCCTCGCGCAGGGATCGCCACTGGCGCCGATGCTCCAGCAGCCCGCCCGGTGAACCGGCCGCGAGCTCGGCCAGCTCGGGGGGATCGGCGGGACCCGCCTCGGAATGATCAGCTGCCGCGGCGTCGGCGACCTCGCCGGCGGCCGGCGGGGGCGGCGGCAGTGCGGCGAGCACCCGGGTGAGTTCCGCCGCTGAGAGCCGCCGGAAGGGGATGGTCTGGCAGCGGGAGCGGATCGTGCTGAGCAGCTGGTCGGGAGCGGCGCTGAGCAGCACGAGCAGGCCCTGGCCCGGCTCCTCCAGGGTCTTGAGCAGGGCGTTGGCGGCGGCCTCCGCCATCGCCTCGGCGCCATCGAGCACCGCCAGGCAGCGGCTTCCCTCCACGGGCGTGCGCGCCAGGAAGCGGGAGAGTTCGCGCACCTGCTCCAGCCGGAGCTGGGGTGGGGTTCGCCGGGGCACCCCCTCGGCTTCGGCGCGGGAGCGCGGCACCAGCTGGCCCTGATGGGAATAGGTGGGCTCCACCCAGAGCAGATCGGGGTGATTGCCCTGGGCCAGGCGACGGCGCAGCGCCGGGACCCCCAGCAGGGCCCGATCCGGGGGGGCCAGCAGCCCCTCGCTGAAGCGCAGCGCCGCCAGGCGCCGGCCCACGCCCTCCGGACCGCAGAAGAGGTAGGCCGGTGCCAGCCGCCGCCTGGCCAGCGCCGCCTCCAGCAGCCGCACCGCCAGCGGCTGACCCACCAGATCGGCGAACAGCTCAGCCATCGCCGGGCCCTCCGCTGCCTGGCTCCTCGCCGGCGGGGCCGATGGGGGAGGCCGGGGATGCGGAGGGCCCCGGGTCACCACCGGCGGAGGGGGCCTCTGCGCCACCAGTGGCCATCAACGAGGCGATCGCCTCCTGGCAGCGCAGGCTCACCTCCGGCAGCGAAGCGGCGGCATCGATGCGCCGCCAGCCCCGCTGCCCGGCCAGGGCCTGGAAGCCTGCGGCCACACGCTCGAGAAACACCGCCCCGGCCGCTTCAATCCGGTCGGCGGAGCGGTTTCCCCGCCGCTGCAGCGACAGCTCCAGCGGCAGATCGAGCCAGAGGGTGAGATCGGCCTCCAGGCCGCCGGTGGCGATGCGCTCCAGGGTGGCGATGCGCTCCAGCGGCAGGCCGCGGCCATAGCCCTGATAGGCCGCCGTGGAGCCACTGAAGCGATCGCTCAACACCCAGTGGCCGGCTTGCAGTGCCGGCTGGATCAGGGTGCGCACGTGCTGGGCCCGGTCGGCGGCGTAGAGGAGCAGCTCGGCATCGCTGCAGGGCGCGGCCTCCTCCGGGGGATGGAGCAGCAGGGTGCGCAGCTCCCGGCCCAGGGGGGTGCCGCCCGGTTCACGGGTGCGGATCAGGCCGGCTCCCGGCGGCAGCAGACCGCTGCCGGGCAGCCAGGAGGCCAGCGCATCGAACTGGCTGGTCTTGCCGCTGCCATCGATGCCCTCCAGCACCAGAAAGCGGCCGCGTGCAAGGGGCGCGGAGGGCGTGGGAGGGGGGGTCACTCGGGCCGCAGCACCTCTGGCTCGCCGCCATCCTGAAGCAGCAGCGCATTCACCACCACGGTGATCGAGCTCAGGGCCATCAGCAGGGCCGCCAGCGGCGGTGCCAGGCGGATGCCGAAACCCGGCAGCAGCACACCGGCGGCGATGGGAAGCATCACGAGGTTGTAGCCGAAGGCCCAGGCCAGGTTCTGGCGCACCTTCGCCATGGTGCGGCGGGCCAGATCCAGTGCCAGGGGCAGGCGATCGAGGCGATCGCCCATCACCACGAGCGACGCGGCCTCCTGGGCGATCTGGGTGCCGGTGCCCACGGCGATGCCGAGGTCGGCGGCGGCGAGGGCCGGGGCGTCGTTGATGCCATCGCCCACCATCGCCACGGCTCCCTGGTTGCGGGCGGCGAGGATCCTGGCCAGCTTCTGCTCGGGTCTCAGATCCCAGGCGAGTTCCCCCGGCTCCAGCCCCACCTGGTCGGCGATCCTTCGCACCGGCACCTCCCGGTCTCCGCTGAGCAGCCCCAGCGCCAGCCCGCGCCGGCGCAGGTGCGCCAGGGTGGCAGCCGCATCCGGGCGGGGGCGATCCGCCACCGCGATCAGCCCGAGCAGCCGGGCGCCGAGCGCCACGGCGAGCACGGAGGAGCCGCTGCGGGAGAGGGCCTCCTGGCGGGCCAGGGCTGTGGCATCAACCGCCACGCCGTTCTCCGCCAGCCAGTCGAGACGGCCGGCCCGCAGCAGCGGGGCAGGCTGGCCAGCAGCGGAGGCGGCGGGCAGCCTGGCCACGAGACCGGCTCCGGGAACCGCCCTGGCCTCCTCGAGCGGCAGCAGCGGCAGGCGGCGGGCCTCGGCCTCCTGCAGCACCGCATGGGCGAGCGGATGGCGACTGTCGCGCTCCAGGCTGGCCGCCAGCTGAAGCAACCCTGCGGCGGCATCGCCCCCCCCGGCCCGAGCCGCGGCGGAGGCCTCCCAGGCGGGCTCTGCAGCAACCGCCGGAAACGGGATGGCAAGCGGCACCAGCTCGGAGACCAGCGGGCGGCCCGGGGTGAGCGTGCCGGTCTTGTCGAACAGCACGGTGCGCAGGCCGGCGGCGGTTTCGATGGCATCACCGCCGCGGAACAGCAGACCCGCCCGGGCGGCCACACCGGATCCCACACTCAGAGCGGTGGGGGTGGCGAGACCGAGGGCGCAGGGGCAGGCCACCACCAGCACCGCGATCGCCAGCTGCAGCGCCAGGCCCAGCGGCGTGGCGGTCACGCCGGAGCTGGGATGGCCATGGGCCGCATGGGCAGCGACGCCCGAATCCAGAACCGCCGGCCAGTGCAGGGCGCCCCAGCGCCACCAGAACAGAAAGGTGGCCAGCGCCAGCAGCAGCACCACCAGCGTGAAGCGACCGGCGACCCGATCGGCCAGGCCCTGGATCGGAGCCTTGCGCAGCTGCGCCTGCTCCACCAGATGAACGATGCGGGCGATCGCGCTCTCGGCACCGCTGCGGAGAACCTCCAGCTCGAGAGGGGCGGTGAGATTGAGGCATCCGGCGGCGACCTCGCTGCCGGGAGCGGCCAGCTGGGGATGGCTCTCACCGGTGAGGGAGGAGGCATCGAAGCTGGAGTTGCCCGCGATCACCACGGCATCCACCGGCACCCTGTCGCCCGGCAGCAGGCGGATCCTGTCTCCGGGCCGGAGCCCTCCCACCCGCACCGGGCGGGGCGGCCCGTGGTCGATCAGCAGCAGGGCATGGTCGGGCTGCAGGGCTGCCAGCGCCTCGATCGCCCTGCCCGTGCGGAAGCGGGCCCGCTCCTCGAGAAACCGGCCGGCGAGCACGAAGCCGAGCAGCATCACGCCCTCATTGAAGAAGCAGGGCCAGCCAGCGGCGGGCCAGAGCCAGCCGATCAGGCTCGCCAGATAGGAACTGCCGACCCCCAGCGCCACCAGGGTGTCCATCCCCGGCATGCCGGCCAGCGCCGAGCGGATCCCGGCCAGCAGGATCGGCCGGCCGGGGCCGACGAGCGAGACGGTGGCCAGCAGGGCATGGAACCAGAGGGCCGCCAGGGGGGTGCCGGCCAGGCCGGAGGCCCCGGCCTCGGCCAGGTGGCCCGTGCCCGAGAGCAACACCAGCAGCAACGCCACCAGCAGCTGACGCCAGCGCTGCCACCAGGTGCGCTCGCGCAGCCGATCCTGCCGGCTGGCGGGCAGCTCATCGCCGCGGAGCCGGGCCTCGTAGCCGAGGCCGGCGAGGCTCTGCAGCAGGGCGGGGAGCCTGAGGTCGGGGCGATCCACCCGCAGCCAGGCGGTGCGGCTGAGCAGGCTGACGCTCACCTGGGAGACCCCGTCCTGCTGCAGCAGTCGCTGCTCCACGGCTCGCACGCAGCCCACGCACTTCATCCCCTCCACCTCCAGCAGCAGGCTGGCAGCCGCCGCCTCGGGAGCGTCGTCCGCCGACGGATCGGCCGTGGAGAGGGCAGCGGAGCCGGCGGATGCAGCGGCCTGCTCCTGGGGCTCGATGGGGGTGGGGAGGGCCAATGGCGGCTGTTACAGGCCATCAGGCTAGGAAGAATGGCCCCGCCGGCCCGCCGCCAGGGCGCAAGGGGCAGGATGGTGGGCAGAACCGGACCTGCCACCCGTGCCCCGCTCCCAGCGCAACGACAACTTCATCGACAAGAGCTTCACGGTGATGGCCGATCTGATCGTGAAGCTGCTGCCGATCGATCCACGGGCGAAGGAGGCCTATGTGTATTACCGCGACGGCCTCTCAGCGCAGAACGACGGCGATTACGCGGAGGCGCTCGACAACTACGAGGAGGCGCTGAAGCTCGAGGAGAACGACATCGACCGCGGCGAGATTCTCAAGAACATGGCGATCATCTTCATGAGCACCGGCGAGGAGGAGAAGGCGCTCGACTACTACCGGCAGTCGCTGGATGCCAACCCCAATTCACCGTCGTGCCTCAAGAACATGGGGCTCATCTACGAGAAGTGGGGCCGCATCGCCGCCGAGAATGGTGATCAGGACACCGCTGATCGCTGGTTCGACGAAGCCGCCGAGTACTGGACCAAGGCCGTGAAGCTCTATCCCGGTGGCTACCTCGACATCGAGAACTGGCTCAAGTCTTCCGGCCGCAATGTGGATGTCTATTTCTGAGCCTCAGTCCACCGCGGCGGCATCCACGCCCAGGGCCGACACCAGCGCTTCCGCCACCGAGCCGGCCTCCAGCAGCGCCAGCCCCACCGCCGCAGCGGCTGAGCCCGCACCACGGGGCACCACCGCCCGCCGGAAGCCCAGCCGGGCGGCCTCCTGCAGCCGCAGCTCCAGCTGCCCCACCGGCCGCAGCTGCCCGCCGAGTCCCAGCTCCCCGATCAGCACCGTTCCGGGCGGCAGCACCAGATCGCGGTAGCTGGCGACCACCGCCGCTGCCACCCCGAGATCCGCCGCCGGCTCCTCCACGTCGAGGCCGCCGGCCACGGCCAGATAGCAGTCGTAGCGGGAGAGGGGCAGCCCCAGGTGTTTCTCGAGCACCGCCAGGATCTGGTGCAGCCGGTTCACCGCCAGGCCGGTGGTGCTGCGCCGGGGGCTGGCATAGCTGGTGGGGCTCACCAGGGCCTGGAGCTCCACCACCAGCGGCCGCGTGCCCTCGCAGGCCACGATCGTGCCGGTACCGGGACCCTCCCCGCCCAGAAAGAGCTCACTGGGGTTGCTCACCTCAGCGAGACCACTGCCCCGCATCTCGAACACCCCCAGCTCGTGGGTGGCGCCGAAGCGGTTCTTCACGGCCCGCAGCAGGCGGTGGCTGGCGAAGCGGTCGCCCTCGAAGGTGAGCACCGCATCCACCAGATGCTCCAGCACCTTGGGGCCGGCCAGCAGGCCCTCCTTGGTGACATGACCCACCAGCAGCAGGGCGCTGTGCTGGCGCTTGGCCACCCGCTGCAGGGCCGCCGCGCACTCGCGCACCTGGGCCACCGAGCCCGGAGCACTGGCCAGCTCGCCGTCGTGCAGGGCCTGGATGCTGTCGATGATCGCCACGGCGGGGCGCAGCGCCTCGAGCTCCTGCAGCACCAGCTCCAGATCGGTCTCCGCCAGCAGACGCAGGCCGGAGCCCTCCTCCGGCTCCTCCGGCTCCTGCGGCTCAGCTGCATCGGTACCGCCGCCGGCAGCAGGGCCGCCAGCCGGGGGGGCGGCGGCGCGGCGGCCCGCCGAAGGCCGCGACGGCCCATCAGCGGCGGGGGGCGTGGGCTGCGCCTCCTCCAGCAGCCGCCGCCAGCGCAGCTTCACCTGCTGGGCGGATTCCTCGGCGCTCACATAGAGCACCGTGCTGCCGGCGGCCATCGCCCGGGCGCACTGCAGCAGCAGGGTCGACTTGCCGATACCGGGATCCCCGCCCAGCAGAACGAGCGAGCCAGGCACCAGACCTCCGCCGAGCACCCGGTCGAGCTCGCCGTAGCCGCTGGACAGGCGCTGCAGGGGCCGCTCGCCGACGCGGTGGATCGGCTCCGAGCGCCGTGCCTGCCCCGTCGGCTCGTCGGCTCCGGGTGCTGGCGCGGCCACGGACCGGCGTCGGCGGCCATCCGCGGCCGGCTCGCTCTGCTCCACCAGGGTGTTCCACTGCCCGCAGGAGGCGCAGCGGCCGAAGAACTGCCGGGTGCGGGCGCCGCAGGCCTGGCACACATAGGCGGAAACGGAACGGGCCAAAGCTGGCACAGGCAAGATCTATGAAGAATGGTGGCGTTCGGTGAACGAAACGGCCCTCGCGCCTTTTCAGTGGGTCGGACGCATGGACTGGCACCGCGTCCGGTGACCAGACGAAACGCTCCGCCCCAACGCGATGACGGCTGCCACCAGCGCCAAGGAAACCATTCTCGTCGTGGATGACGAGGCCAGCATCCGCAGGATTCTGGAAACCCGTCTCTCGATGATCGGCTATCAGGTGGTCACCGCCTCCGATGGCGAGGAGGCCCTCGAGACCTTCCGGCGGGCCCTGCCCGACCTGGTGGTGCTCGACGTGATGATGCCGAAGCTCGATGGCTACGGCGTCTGCCAGGAGCTGCGCAAGGAATCGGATGTGCCGATCGTGATGCTCACCGCCCTCGGCGATGTGGCCGACCGCATCACCGGTCTTGAACTCGGCGCTGATGACTACGTGGTGAAGCCCTTCAGCCCCAAGGAGCTGGAGGCCCGCATCCGCTGCGTGCTCCGCCGGGTGGAGAAGGAGCAGGTGGCCGGCATCCCCAATTCGGGCGTGATCCAGGTGGGCGACCTGCGGATCGACACCAACAAGCGTCAGGTGTACCGGGGCAACGAGCGCATCCGGCTCACCGGCATGGAGTTCAGCCTGCTCGAACTGCTGGTCAGCCGCTCCGGCGAACCCTTCAGCCGCGGCGAGATTCTCAAGGATGTCTGGGGGTACACCCCGGAGCGCCACGTCGACACCCGGGTGGTGGATGTCCATATTTCCCGGCTGCGTTCCAAACTGGAAGACGACCCCGCCAACCCCGAGCTGATTCTCACGGCCCGGGGCACCGGCTATCTGTTCCAGCGCATCGTTGACTCCCCTGCCTCCGAAGGAAGCTGATCCCGGTCCGGGCGGCCTCGACCGCCCGAAGGCACCCCGCGCCCGCCAGAGCCGGGCGATCCGGCGCCTGGTGATCTGGTACCGGCGCCATGCCGCCGTGACCACGCTCGTGGATACCGCCTCAGCCCTGGTCGACACCGCCAGTGCCACCGCCTCGGTGGCCGGAAGCGTGGCCGGCGTGGCCGGCAACATGGCCGGTGCCGCCAGCTCCGTGGCGGGCTCGGTGCTGCAGCCTCTGGTCTTTGATCCGCTGCGCCGCCTGCAGCAGGGGAGCGGTGGCGGTGGCGCTCCCGACGGTCCGATCGATGACCGGCGCCGGCTCTGGGTGGCGGTGGACGGCATGGGGGGCGATCACGCCCCGGGCCCGATCCTCGAAGGCTGCCTGCGGGCGGTGCAGCTGCTGCCGGTGCGGGTGCGGTTCGTGGCCGAAGCCGGCCCTCTGCAGCGCGCCGTGGCCGAGCTCGGGCTCGAGGAGGCCCTGCAGGAGGCGATCGCCCGCGAGCTGATCCAGCTCGTGCCCAGCGGTGCGTCGGTGGGGATGGACGACGAGGCCACGGTGGTGCGCCGCAAGCGCGATGCCAGCGTGAACCTGGCGATGGATCTGGTGAAGCGGGGAGAGGCCACGGCGGTGTACTCCGCCGGCAACTCCGGGGCCGTGATGGCCTCGGCGATCTTCCGGCTGGGCCGGCTTGCTGGCATCGAGCGGCCGGCGATCGGCGCCCTCTTCCCCACCAAGGATCCGGATCGCCAGGTGCTGGTGCTCGATGTGGGCGCCAACATGGACAGCAAGCCCGCCTGGCTGCACCAGTTCGCCCTGCTCGGCAACATCTACAGCCGCGATGTGCTGCAGGTGAAGCGCCCCCGCATCGGGCTGCTCAACATCGGCGAGGAGGAGTGCAAGGGCAACGATCTCTCGCAGCGCACCTATCCCCTGCTGGCGGGCGATGCACGCTTTCGCTTCGCCGGCAACTGCGAGGGACGCGACGTGCTCTCCGGTGATTTCGATGTGGTGATCTGCGATGGCTTCACCGGCAACGTGCTGCTGAAGTTCCTCGAGTCGGTGGGCGGCGTGCTGCTCGACGTTCTCCGCGCTGAACTGCCCCGCGGACGCCGGGGCAAGGTGGGCTCCGCCTTCCTGCGGGCCAATCTGATCCGTATCAAGAAGCGCCTCGATCACGCCGAGCACGGCGGGGCCCTGCTGCTCGGAGTCGACGGCATCTGCGTGATCGGCCATGGCAGCAGCAAGGCCCTCTCGGTGGTCAGCGCCCTGCGGCTGGCCCACTCGGCCGCCAGCCACGGCGTGATGGACGATCTCCATGCCCTCGGCGCCGAGGCCGGCACGGATCCTGCAGCGGCGGGCAGGGGTGACACGAAGGCGGCGACCACCTGTGGTTGACTGAGCCCACTGCGGTCGGGTCCGGTGTCGTTGCATCCAGATGCGGCTCCAGCGCACGGTGGCGGCGGGCTGCAGGGCATGGCTCTGGTGGGCTGCGGCAGCGCCCTGCCACAGGCAAGGATCAGCAACGACGATCTGAGTGCCCGCGTCGACACCGACGACGGCTGGATCCGCAGCCGCACCGGCATTGCCGCCCGCCGGATCGCCGGCCCCGGTGAGACCGTGACCAGCCTCGCCGCCGAAGCAGGCCGGGCCGCCCTGGAGCATGCCGGCTGGGCGCCGACGGATCTGGATCTGATCGTGCTCGCCACCTCCAGCCCGGACGACCTCTTCGGCACCGCCCCGCGGGTGCAGGCGGCCCTCGGTGCCGCCAACGCCGTGGCTTTTGATCTCACGGCCGCCTGCAGCGGCTTTCTCTTCGCCCTGATCACCGCGGCCCAGTACCTGCGCACCGGCGCCATGGGCCGGGTGCTGGTGATCGGCGCCGACCAGCTCAGCCGCTGGCTCGACTGGGACGACCGCCGCACCTGCGTGCTGTTCGGCGACGGGGCCGGGGCCGTGGCGCTGGAAGCCTGCCCCGCGCCGGAGGATGGCCTGCTGGCCTTCCGCATGCGTTCAGACGGCAGCCGCAACGGCTGCCTCACCCTCGCCCAGCTCGAGGCGCACCAGCCCCTGCTGGGGGAGCTCTCGGCGCAGGTGGGGGGGTTCCGGCCGATTCAGATGAACGGGCAGGAGGTGTACAAGTTTGCGGTGCGGGAGGTGCCGGCGGTGCTCGAGGAGCTGCTGCAGGGCAGCGGCCTGGCCGCCGATCAGCTCGACTGGCTGCTGCTGCATCAGGCCAACCAGCGCATCCTCGACGCGGTGGCCGACCGCTTCGCGGTACCCCGCGAACGGGTGCTGAGCAACCTGGCCGCCTACGGCAACACCTCCGCCGCCACGATCCCGCTGATGCTGGATGAGGCGGTGAGGGATGGACGGGTACGCACGGGCCATCTGATCGCCAGCAGCGGCTTCGGAGCGGGCCTGAGCTGGGGAGGAGCGCTGCTGCGCTGGCGCGGTCCAGCCGCCGCCTAGTCTCCTGGCGATTGTGCTGCAACGCTGACGCATGGCCATCGCCTGGGTATTCCCCGGCCAGGGATCACAGAAGGTCGGGATGGCGGAGGGGGTGCTGGATCTACCCGGCGCGCGCGAACGCTTCGCCGCCGCCTCCGAGCTTCTGGGCCGCGATCTTCTGGCGATCTGCGCCGGTGAGGCGGGCGAGGGAGCCCCGGATCAGCCCACCGATCTCAACGACACCCGCAACACCCAGCCGGCTCTGTTCGTGATCGAATCGCTGCTCGTCGACGGGCTGCGGGAGCAGGGCCGGGCACCGGCGCTGGTGGCCGGCCACAGCCTCGGAGAACTGGTCGCCCTCTACGCAGCCGGTGTGTTCGATGCGCCCACCGGCCTGGCCCTGATGAAGACCCGCAGCGAGCTGATGGCCGCGGCGGGGGGCGGCGCGATGACCGCCGTGATGGGCTTCCAGCGGGGCAAACTCGAGGATCTGGTGGCAGCGACTGAGGGTGTGGTGATCGCCAACGACAACAGCAGCGCCCAGGTGGTGCTCTCCGGCACGCCCGAGGCGGTGGCGGCGGTGACCGACAGGCTCGCCTGCAAACGGGCCGTGCCGCTGGCGGTGAGCGGTGCCTTCCATTCACCCTTCATGGCCGAAGCCGCCGCGGCCTTCGCCGTGGCCCTCGAGGCGGTGCCATTCGCCGATGCAACCGTGCCGGTGCTCAGCAACACCGATCCCAGCCCCGCCACCGCGGCAGCGGAGCTGAAGCAGCGGCTGCGCGCCCAGATGACGAGCGGCGTGCGCTGGCGCGAGACCATGGAGCGCCTCCAGGCTGAATCGATCGAGACCGCCGTGGAAGTGGGCCCCGGCAGCGTGCTCAGCGGCCTGATCCGGCGCGGCTGCGAGGGGATCGGCACCGCCCAGGTGAGCAGCGCCGCCGACCTGGGCCTGTGAAGCACCCCCCCGAAGCCGGCAATGCCCTGAATCGCACCGGCAGCCGCTCGATCCGGGCGATGAAGCGCGTGATCCGGCGACGCCGCAGCGAAACCCCGGCCCTGCTGAGCACCCCCAAGCCCAGCCTCACCTACCGGGCGATCAGCTACCTGCTGGTGTTTCCGGTGTACCGGCTGCTGTTCCGGGGCCGCACGGCGGGCAACGCCAACGTTCCGCTCGACGGCGCCCTCGTGGTGGTGGCCAACCACGGCTCCCATCTCGATCCACCCCTGCTGGGGCACGCCCTGGGCAGGCCGGTGGCCTTCATGGCCAAGGCCGAGCTGTTCCGGGTGCCGCTGCTGGGGCCGATCATCCGGGCCTGCGGCGCCTACCCGGTCGACCGCGGCGCCAGCGACCGCGAGGCGATCCGGATCGCCACCGACCGGCTGGAGGAGGGCTGGGCCACCGGTGTCTTCCTCGATGGCACCCGCCAGGACGATGGCCGCGTGAACACCCCGCTGCCGGGCGCCGCGCTGCTCGCCGCCCGGGCGGGAGCGCCGCTGCTGCCGGTGGCGATCATCAACAGCCATCGCGCCCTGGGCCCGGGCGGCGGTGGGCCCAGGCTGGTGCCGGTGCACATCCGCATCGGTGAGCCGATCCCCCCCCCGGCCTCACGCCGCCGCCCCGATCTCGATGTCACCACCCGTGCCTGCCAGGAGGCGATCAACCGCCTCCTGGATGAGGGGCTGATTCCTGCTGCAGGCCGAATCGCTCCAGCCAGGGCGTCAGCCGCTCTGCCGCCCATGGCTTCAGATCCCGCCCCGTGACCACCCAGAGGGCGGCCCGCAGGCCGTCGCCCCAGATCTTGCGCCGGCTCTCGCGCACGCAGAGATCGCCGCAGGGCACCGGCAGCGGCGTCAGCTCGATGCCACGGCTGCCGGCCACGATGCGGCCCACCAGCAGCGCGCGCTCCATGTGATCGGTGCTGGTGACCAGCAGGGCGTGACGCACTCGGGCGCGGCGCAGGTCGTCGACCAGTGAGGTGAAGTTGGAGAGGGTGTCGCGGGCGCGGTAGTCGAGCTGCACCTGCTGGGGCGGCAGCCCCTTGCGCTCCTCGAAGATCCAGTGGGCATACTCCGGGTTGGTGCCACCGCTCACCACCACCGGCAGGCGCTCCCGCTCAGCCAGATCGGCGGCCACCAGCTCGCGATCCTTATCGCCGCCGAGCACCAGGATCAGCTGCGGAGCGGGAGGCCGGGGCCACCACCAGCCGCGCGACAGCCAGAACAGACCTCCGGCGAGCAGGGCCAGCGGCAGCAGGCGCCAGCGGCCGCGGCGAGGCCTGGGAGGGCGGCGGCGGGAAGGAACGCCCCTGGGCGGGCGAGAGGCGCTCACCGGGAGGGGGTCGTGTCGACCGGGCTGGTGGGGTAGAGAGGCAGCACCAGGCTCCAGGGGGCCACCCGGCCCGCTGCGGCCCTGGCCTGGCTGCAACGCAGCAGCTCGGCCACGTCGTGGGGCTGGTGGACCTCGGCGAGGCATCGGGGCGCGGAAGCCTCTGCACGGGAGGGGAGCAGGGCCGCCTCGGCCTCGGCCAGGGCAGCGGCATCACGGTAGAGGCGGGGGGTCGAGAGTTCCAGCAGGTCCTCCTCGCCGATGGGTCGGGAGCCCGGAGCGGGCACAGCCGCAGCCGGCTTGAGAGACACGGGCTCCGGACCGGCCGGTCCATCCACCGCGCAGGCCACGGCCGGCGGCAGGCCCGGGGTGCCGGCAGGGGCGTAGAGACCCGCCACGAGCCCGCGGCGCGGCAGCTCCTGCAGCACCCAGAAGGGCTCCGCCGCCACCTCCCCGCGGCGCAGCAGGCGCCGGGCGATCAGGGCGAAGCTGCCCACGCCGTCGAGGGGCAGCACCAGTTGCTGCGCCAGGGTGCGGGCCAGGGCCACGGTGAGCCTGGTGCCGGTGAAACCGCCGGGACCTGTGGCCACCGCCAGCCTTGCCAACCGGGGCCACTCCACGGCCGGCAGCACCGATTCCACGGATCCGAACAGCGCCCCGGAGAGGGCCCGGCCCAGGGGGAAGGCCGCGAGGCGGGGCGGATCATCGCCGCCGAGGCGCTGCAGCGCCACGCCGAGACTCTCCCCCGAGCTGTGCAGGGCGAGGAGCCAGGGCCCGGTGTCGGGCAGACCGCTCATCGAGGCAGGGCCTCGCCGGGCCGGAGCCTGGCCCAGCGGCCAGGATCGGGCACGAAATCCGAGCAGGAGCGCACGTCCCACTCCACGCCCACCCCGCCTCCGGGGAGGTCGCGGACCTGCACGTGGATGCGCGGCTGGCGTGGCCGCCGCTCCGGGTTCCGGCTGAGATGGGGCACGCCATGCTGCCGCTCCACCGCGTGGTAGGCCTGACAGGAATCCACCCAGCCGCAGTCGACACAGATGCACATGGTGCCGCCCAGGCCCCGCCAGAGCGCCATTGTGCCCGGGGAAGGCGGCCCCCTGGCGGAGCGGCTGCTCGCAGCCCTGGCCCCCGAGCGCTGGCCGGTGCCCCCGGAGGAGCTGCCGGCCGGCACCGCGGTGGTGGGCGGCGCCGTGCGCGATGCGCTGCTGGGGCAGCTGGCGCCCCAACCCGATCTCGACCTGGTGGTGGAGGGGGATGCGGTGGCCCTGGCGAAGCGGCTGGCGCGGCGCCGCGGCGGCAGCGTGGTGGTGCTCGATGCGGAGCGATCGATCGCCCGGCTGGTGCTGCATGGCTGGACGCTCGACCTGGCCCGGCGCCTGGGCAGCCGTCCCGAGCAGGACCTGCTGCGACGCGACTACAGCGCCAATGCGATCGCCCTCACCCTGCCGGGCGGAGCCGGGGCCCCGATGCTGCTCGATCCGGCCGGCGGGCTGGCGGATCTGGCCAGCGGCCAGCTGCGGGCCGTGAGCGAAGCCAACCTGCTCGAGGATCCCCTGCGGCTGCTGCGCGGGGTGCGGCTCGCCGCTGAGCGGGGCCTGCGGATCGAGCCCACCACCTGGGGCTGGATCCGCCGCCACCACCAGGCCCTCGGCAGGGTGGCCGCCGAGCGGGTGCTCTCCGAGCTCGAACGGCTCGCCGCTGCGCCGGCCGGAGGAGCGGGGCTGGCGCGGGTGCTGGAGGCGGATCTGCTGGCGAGCTGGGGTGAGGCGGCCAGCCCGGAGACCGCTCTGGAGGCAGCGGTGCCGCCGGGCGGCGGGCCGGGCGACAGAGACCGCCTACAGACCGCCAGGATCCTGAGCGGTCTCAACCCGGAAGCGGTGGCCGTGCGCGGGCTGTGCCCCGGGGAGAGTGCGGCGGCGCTGCCGCTGGCACGGCTGGCCGTGCTGCTCGCTCCCGCCAGCCTCAGGCGCCTGCGGGCCAGCCGCAGGCGCCTGGAGAGCTGCAGCCGGCTGCGGCGCTGGTGGCAGCGGCTGGAGGCTTCAGGCGGCGATCCGGAGACGCTGGGCGAGGAGGAGCGCCTGCAGCTGCAGCGGGATCTGGAAGCCGATCTGCCGGCGCTGGTTCTGCTCGCACCACCGGCCTGGGCCGCCACTGCGCTCGCCCGCTGGCGGGATCCGGACGACCCGCTCTTCCACCCGCGTTCCCCCCTCGACGGGGCGGACCTGCAGGAAGCCCTGGGGCTGCAGCCCGGGCCGGAGCTCGGCAGACTGCTCGCGCATCTCTGCCGGGAGCGGGCCTTCGGCCGCCTGCCGCGGGATCCGGCCCGCCATGATCCGCAGACCCTGACGCAGGCGCGCCGATGGCTGAGCGGGGGGTCCGAGAGTCGCCATGGTTAACTGCATGGCGCCTCGGCGTGTTCCACGCGAGCCGAAGTTCTGCCGTTTTTCCTTCCTTCCCCCCATGAGCATTCGCCTCTACGTCGGCAATCTGCCGCAGTCTTTTGATGCCCGGGAGCTTGAGGCTCTCTTCGAAGGCGTGGGGGCGGGGGTGCGCTTCAAGGCCGTGCAAGACCGCGACACCGGAGCCTGCCGCGGCTTCGGCTTCGCCAACGTGGAGGATGCGGCGCTGGCCGATGCCGTGATCGAGCAGCTCAACGGTCGTGAGTTCGGCGGCAACGCCCTGCGCATCGAGATCTCCGAGCGCCGCGACAGCCGCCCAGGCACCCCGGCCGAGCGTCGCGGTGGAGCCGCCCCCGCCGCCGCCAGCCGCAAGGCAAGCAACAAGGTCGTGCACGCCGACAGCGTCGACAGCGAAGCTCCCGATCCGCGCTGGGCGGGCGAACTGGCAAGGCTCAAGAGCCTGCTGGCAGGGCAGACGGTGGGCGTCTGAGCCGTGTGAGCCAGGTCGCTTCCCCCGGGCCGGAAACCGGCCGATCCCCCTGGATCTGGCACGGGTGGACGATCCAGACCTGCCGCACCCCCGCCGTGCAGGGCAGGCCTCAGGCGCTGCTCATCCATGGCTTCGGAGCCTCGATCGGCCACTGGCGCCATACCATCCCCGCCCTGGCCGACGTGGCCGAGGTGCATGCCCTCGATCTGCTGGGCTTCGGGGCCAGCGCCAAGCCACGCTCCCGCCTCGCCGACGAACCGGAGCAGCCCGGGGCGGTGCGCTACTGCTTCGATCTCTGGGCCGAGCAGGTGGCCGACTACGTGCTGGGGCCGATGGCGGCCTCCGGCGGCGCAGGCCCGCTCCATCTGGTGGGCAACTCGATCGGGGGGGTGATCGCCCTCCATGCCGCCCGCCTGCTGCGGGATCGGGGTCACCCGCCCGCCCAGGTGATCCTGATCGACTGCGCCCAGCGCACCCTCGATCGCAAGCGGATCGGGGAGCTGCGCGGGCCCGAGCGCTGGAGCCGGCCTCTGCTGCCGGCCCTGGTGCGGCAGCGCTGGCTGATCGCGCCGCTGTTCACCCTGCTGGCGAGGCCTGCCTTCATCCGCAGCGTGCTGGCGCGGGCCTACCCCAGCGGCGCCAACCTGGACGCAGCCCTGGTGGAGCTTCTGCACCGCCCGGCCCGCGAGCCCGGCGCCGTGGAGAGCTTCCGCGGCTTCGTGAACCTCTTCGACGACCACCTGGCGCCGGAGCTTCTGGCCGATCTCGCTCTGCCGGTGCGGATGATCTGGGGGGCGGAGGATCCATGGGAGAGCCCCGAGGAGGCACGCCGCTGGGCGGAGCGCTATCCCTGTGTGCGCGACCTTCAGGTGCTCGAGGGGCTGGGCCACTGCCCCCACGATGAGGGGCCGGAACGGGTGAATCCGCTGCTGCGGCGCTGGATCAGCGGCTGATCAGTGCACCTGCGCCACCACGAAGGAGAGCGGCAGATCGAGCAGCTTGCCTGCGGTGGGCACATAGGCGCGGTGGTTGAACACATCGAAGCCCCGCCGCTCGATCACATCGAGGATGCCGCGGTAGAGGCGCAGCGAGGTCCATACCGGCCAGCGGGCATCGGCGGAAAGCCAGCGCACCCCGGCCTCGGAGCGGGCGAACCAGTGGCGGGCGCGCTCCAGCTGGAAGGCCATCAAGGCGCGCCAGTTGGCGTTGAGGGTGCCGGCCATGAGCTCGGCCTCGCTGTAGCCGAAGCGGGCCAGATCCTCCTGAGGGAGATAGATGCGGCCGCGGCCGCGGTCTTCGCCCACATCGCGCAGGATGTTGGTGAGCTGATTGGCGATGCCCAGAGCCACCGCAGCCTCGGTGGGGTCGGGATGCTCGCTCCAGGGGGCGGTGGTGTAGGCCGGATCGAGCCCCATCACCGCCTGGGTCATCAGGCCCACGGTGCCGGCAACCCGGTAGCAGTAGAGCTCGAGTTCGGCGAAATCGGCATAGCGGTGCTTGCGCACATCCATGCGCTGCCCTTCGATCATGTCGAGATAGGCCTGCAGCGGCTGCGGGAAACGCTCCAGCGTGTCCACCATCACCGCATCGAAGCCGTCGGCGGCCGTGCCTGCGAAGAGGCCGCGGGTGCGCTGCTCCCAGCCATCGAGCCGCTCCAGCAGGGCATGGTCCGGCAGTGCCTGGGCGGCCGGGCTGTCCATCAGCTCATCGGTGCGGCGGCACCACACGTAGATGGCCCAGATCGCCCGTCGCTTCACCGGCGGCAGGAGCAGGGTGCCCAGATAGAAGGTCTTCGCCCATTGCGCCGTCTCGCGGCGACAGGCTTCGAACGCCTGCTCCAGGGCGGGGGAGAGGGTGGGAGAGGCTGCCGGCACGGGCGTCAGACCGGGGCCAGACCGGGGGCATCCGCCGCGGCCCCGCTCTCGCCGGCCGGAAGCGCCCCGCCGCCGGCGAGCACCCCGGCGGCCAGGGCCGCAGCGATCGCTTCAGCACAGAGCCGGCCGCTGAGCACGGCCCCCTCCATCGAGGCGAGGTAGCGCTGCATCGTGTAATCGCCGGCCAGAAAGAAGTTGGCGATCGGGCTGGTCTGATCCGGTCGCAGCGCCTGGCAGCCAGGCACGGTCTTGTAGACGGAGAGCGGCGTCTTGACGACGATCGCCTTGCGCAGCAGGGCGGGGTTGTCGCCATTGAAGTGCTGGGGAAACAGGCGCTTCAGCTCCTCGAGGGTGGCGGCCACGATGTCGTCGTCGCTGCGGCCGATCCAGTCTTTGGCGGGGGCGAAGACCAGCTCCAGCATCGAACGCTCAGCATCCTCATACTCCCGGCAGGTGTTGCTCATGTCGGCGTAGACGCTGAGCAGGGGGCTGCGGCTGAAGAGCAGATGGTCGATCTCGGTGAGCTTGCGATCAAACCAGAGATGGATGTTGATCACCGGCACGCCGTTGAGGCCATCGAGCTTGCTGAAGTAGGGGAGCGACTTCCAGGGTTCCGGCAGCAGCAGCTTCAGCGGATCCACCGGCAGAGCGCTCACATAGGCATCGGCCCTGAGCGTGCGGCCGGGCTTGCCCTTGATGCCGCCGATGCGGAAGCCGGCAACGCTGCCATCGGGGCTCAGCTCGATCTCGCGCAGCGGTGCCTCGAGCTCCACGGACCCACCGCGGGCGGTGATGTGATCGACGATCGGCTGGCAGAGGCGCTGGGGGGGATTGCCATCGAGAAACGCCATCTTCGAGCCATCGCTCTCCTGGAGAAAGCGGTTGAGGGCTGTGAGCACAACCGTGCTGGAAATCTCATCGGGATCAATGAAGTTCAGCGCCTTGGCCATGGCGATGAACACCTCATCATTCACCCTCTCAGGGATGTTGTGCAGCTGCAGCCATTCGGTCCAGGAGTATTGATCACAGGCCTCCACATAGCTCTGGCCGCGCAGCATCGCCGGCACCAGACCGAGGCCGAAGGAGATCTTCTCGGGCCAGCTGAGCATGTCGTTGTTGCCCAGGATCGCCGCCACACCATTGAAAGGAGCAGGGATCTCGGGAAAATCGAAGCGGCTGTAGGTGCCGGGTTTGTCGCGGCAGTTGAAGATCATCGCGTGTTCTTTCCACTGCAGCCGATCTTCGATGTTCAGCTCGGCAAACAGGCGGCGCATGTTGCGGTAGGCGCCGAAGAAGATGTGCAGCCCGGTCTCATACCAGTCGCCCTCGTCGTCTTGCCAGGCGGCCACCTTGCCGCCGAGCACATCACGGGCCTCGAGCACGATCGGCGTATGCCCGGCATCGCTCAGATATTTGGCGCAGGAGAGACCGGCCAGGCCGGCCCCGGCAATCGCGACGCGCATAACCGCCGTTCCGCGGTGAACAGGCTGCAACCTTATCGGCAGAGCTTCCCCGGCCGTGTCCCGGCCGCTCCCAGGCGGTGCGGGCCCGGCTGCAGCCACCGGAGCCGCTCGGGGCCCCGGTCGCGGCCCCGGCTGGCAACGTCGGCCCTGCCGCAACCGGGTTTCCCTAGAGTTGTGACACTGCCAAGCCGCGTTCCGCCCGCCATGGCCGACACCCTGCTGAAATCCACAACCCGCCACATCCGCCTGTTCACGGCGCGGGTGGAGAACGGCGACCTGGTGCCAGACCGTGGTCAGCTCACCCTCGACATCGATCCCGACAACGAATTTCTCTGGGACGAGCCCGCTCTCGAAGCGGTGCGTGCCCGCTTCCGCGAGCTCGTGGCGGCGGGTGCCGGCGCCGATCTCAACGACTACACCCTGCGCCGGATCGGCTCGGAGCTCGAGGGCGAGATCCGCTCCCTGCTCCAGGCCGGCCGGGTTCGCTACAACCCGGACAGCCGCGTGCTCAATTATTCGATGGGCCTGCCGCGCAGCCCGGAAACCCTGTGACACGCTCCCGAGGGGCTGATCCGGGCTGGGAGCGCGGGCGTCCGCAGACTTCGCGGTCCGGTCGGGCAGGCACCGAACCCGGCGATGTCCGGCGTGGGGGCCCCTACGGACGCGACCCTGGCCGCGAGGCCGAGCGCTTCGAGCGCAGCTTCCGCGACGACGACCGCCGACCTCCACGTGGCTATGGCGGCGGCCCCGGAGGTCCACCCCCCGGCGGGGGCGGCGGGCCCGGCGGCATGCCCTTCAACATGGCCAGAGCCGCCGTTCTGGCAGGGGTGCTGGTGGTGGGCATCGGCATCGGCAGCGCCGTGACCAGCACCACCCAGGGCAACCAGGGCAACATCGCCAGCAGCCAGCAGCTCGATATGGCGGTGCCCGACCCGGAATTCTGCAAGCAGTGGGGGGCGAGCGCCTTCGTGATGGACATCGAGCTGTACACCACGATGAACCCCAGCAGCAGCTTCGTGACCCAGCCCACCCTGCAGCCGGGCTGCGTGATCCGCCGCGAGAACTGGAGCGTGCTGCAAAAGGAGGGCGCCGTGACCGCCGAGCAGATGCGCGAGTGCAAGCAGCGGATGAACACCTTCGCCTACATCGGCTCGATCCGCGACAAGCCCGTTGTGCGCTGCGTGTACCAGACCGACATCACCGGCAACAAGTTTCAGACCCGGGGAGTGGCCGGCGCAGCAGACGATGCCGTGGGCGTGACCCCGGAAGCCGACCAGTTCTGAGGGCTGCTCCGCGGGCAGCCCCGGGGGACACGACCCACCGGCCGCTTCAGGACGCCGGCGGCGTGGTGGGCTGGGGGAGCGCCGGAGACGGCGGGCTGGTTGTGAGCTCCTGGCGTGGAGCGTTCTGGCGCAGGGGGCTTTCGGGGCTGGCGAACACCGGCAGCACCTCGCGGCGGAACGCCTCCGAGGCCCGCGAGCAGTAGCGGGCCGGGTGGGTGATCAGCTTCAGCTGCCGCCGCACCATCAGATCGGCCACCTGCGGGCGGTGCAGCGTGCCGGCCGCCAGCTCGCGCTCGATCGACACGACCGGCAGAAAGGCGGCACCGAGGCCGGCCTGCACGGCATTCTTGATCGCCTCGAAGGAATTGAGCTCCATCTCGATCCGGATCCGCGGCACATCGAGCTTCGAGCGCCCGAGCAGCTGGTCCACCATCTTGCGGGTGGTGGACTGGGCATCGAGGCAGACGAACGACAGCCGGTAGAGGTCGTCCTTGGTGAGTTCGGGGAGGCGAGCCAGTGGGTGCTTGGGCGGCAGCACCAGGGCCAGTTCGTCGTTGGCGTAGGGCACCACCTGGAGCAGATCGTTGAGCTCTCCGGGCAGCTCACCGCCGATGATCGCCAGATCGATCTGGCCATTGGCCACGCTCCAGCCGGTGCGGCGGGTGCTGTGCACCTGCAGCTGCACCGCCACATCCGGGTATTTCTGGCGGAACAGCCCGATCATCCGCGGCATCAGATAGGTGCCGGTGGTCTGGCTGGCGCCCACCACCAGGGAGCCGCCGCGAAGGTTGTGGAGGTCGTCGAGGGCGCGGCAGGCCTCCTGACACTGACTGAGGATGCGGTCGCAGTAGCTCAGCAGCAGATGGCCCGCCTCGGTGAGCTGGGCCTTGCGGCCGCCCCGGTCGAACAGGGAGACATCCAGCTGCTTCTCGAGGTTCTGGATCTGCAGGCTCACCGCCGGCTGGGTCACGTAGAGGCTGTCGGCCGCCTTCTTGAAACTGCCCTCACTGGCAATCGCCCGCAGGATGCGCAGCTGATCGAGGGTGAAGGGCAGATCGGCCATGGGGGGAGCAGCCGGCGCCGGAAGGAACGAAAATCTAGGAGCCCCGGCTGGATCCGCCGCCGCTGGCTTCACATCCGCAGGGGCACCCCGGCCGGAGGCGATGCCGGGTGGGCGCGGCAGCGGGCAGCATGGCCGCCAGCAGTGCAGCATTTGCCCATGGCCCCGGCCATCTCACCGGCACCGGCCGGCCTCCACCACAGCAGCCTGGTGATGCTGGCCCTGCTGCTCGGCTTCGCCGTGCTGCACAGCGGCGGTGCCTCCCTGCGGGCCTGGGGAGCGGAGCGGATCGGGGAGCGGGCCTGGCGGCTTCTCTTCGCCGCCGTGAGCATCCCCTCCGCCGTGCTGGTGATCGGCTATTTCCTGGCCCACCGCTACGACGGTCTCCGCCTCTGGAACCTGCAGGACCAGCCCTGGATCGTGCCGCTGGTCTGGGTGGGCACCGCGATCAGCTTTCTGTTTCTCTATCCAGCCACCTACAACCTGCTGGAGATCCCGGCGCTGCTCAGGCCGCAGGTGCGCCTCTATGCCACCGGCATCATCCGGGTGAGCCGCCATCCCCAGGCCGTGGGGCAGGTGCTCTGGTGCGCCACCCACCTGCTCTGGATCGGCAGCAGCTTCATGGTGGCGGCCTGTCTCGGGCTGATCGCCCATCATCTCTTCGCCGTCTGGAACGGCGACCGCCGCCTCGCCAACCGCTTCGGGGAAGCCTTCGAGGAGCTGCGGGCCAGCACCTCAGTGATCCCGTTCCGGGCGGTGCTCGATGGCCGCCAGACGCTGGTGCTGGCTGAATTCCTGCGGCCGGCCCAGCTGGGCATCGCGATCGCGATCGGCGTGTTCTGGTGGTCGCACCGCTTGATCGGCCTGGCGGCCAGCGGCTTCCTGCGCACCTCCCTGGCGCACTGGCTCGGGTGAACGGGCCTGGGGGCATGGCGGCAGAAGCTGACAGGAGCCTGAAGCCGCCTTGACGCTGCCTACACTCGGCGCAGCTCTCGATCAACCAGGATGCCCTCCGCTTCAGAGCTCGCCTGGTTGATCCCCGTTCTGCCCCTGCTGGGGGCAGCCCTGAGCGGCCTGGGGCTGATCAGCTTCAACCGCACCGTGAACCGGCTGAAGAAACCGGTGGCCGTGTTGCTGCTCACCTGCGTGGGCGCCGCCGCCGTTCTCAGCTATGCCGTGCTCGCCGAGCAGCTGGCTGGAGCGGCCCCCACCGAGGTGCTGTTCAACTGGGCCAGCGCCGGCAGCTTCAACCTGCCGATGGGCTTCCGGGTCGACGCGCTCGGGGCCGTGATGCTGGCCCTGGTGACCACCATCGCCCTGCTGGTGATGGTGTACTCGGATGGCTACATGGCCCACGACAAGAGCTATGTCCGCTTCTTCACCTACCTGGCCCTGTTCAGCAGCTCGATGCTGGGCCTGGTGATCAGTCCCAATCTCCTCGAGATCTATGTGTTCTGGGAGCTGGTGGGCATGTGCTCCTACCTGCTGGTGGGCTTCTGGTACGACCGCGACGGAGCCGCCAACGCCGCCCAGAAGGCCTTTGTGGTGAACAGGGTGGGCGACTTCGGCCTGCTGCTCGGCATCCTGGGCCTGTTCTGGGCCACCGGCAGCTTCGGCTTCGAGGAGATCGGCACCCGGCTGCAGGAGGCCGTGGCCGGCGGCAGCCTCAGCAACGGCGTGGCGGTGATCCTCTGCCTGCTGGTGTTCATGGGGCCGATGGCCAAGTCGGCCCAGTTCCCTCTGCACGTGTGGCTGCCCGACGCGATGGAGGGTCCCACCCCGATCTCGGCCCTGATCCACGCCGCCACGATGGTGGCGGCCGGGGTGTTCCTGGTGGCGCGCCTGCAGCCCGTGTACGAACCCTTCCCGCTGGTGCAGGTGGTGATCGCCGTGATCGGCACCATCACCCTGTTTCTCGGCGCCTCGATCGCCCTCACCCAGCAGGATCTCAAGAAGGGCCTGGCCTACAGCACCGTGAGCCAGCTCGGCTACATGATGCTCGCGATGGGCTGCGGCGCCCCGGTGGCCGGGATGTTCCATCTGGTCACCCATGCCTTCTTCAAGGCGATGCTCTTCCTGGGCTCGGGCTCGGTGATCCACGCGATGGAGGAGGTGGTGGGCCATGAGCCGGTGCTCGCCCAGGACATGCGGCTGATGGGTGGCCTGCGCCGCTGGATGCCGATCACCTCGATCACCTTCCTGATCGGCTGCATCGCCATCGCCGGCATCCCACCGCTGGCGGGCTTCTGGAGCAAGGATGAAATCCTCGGCCAGGCCTTCAACACCTATCCCCTGCTCTGGGCGATGGGCTTCATCACGGCCGGCATGACTGCCTTCTACATGTTCCGGCTCTACTTCCTCACCTTCGAGGGCAGCTTCCGCGGTGGCGACAAGGCCGTGGCCGCCCAGCTGCTGGCCGCCGCCGGCAGGGGCACCCCTGAGAGCCAGGAGGAAGAGGGTCACGGCCACCACGCCGACCATCCCCACGAATCGGGTTGGCAGATGGCGATGCCGCTGGTGGTGCTCGCCGTTCCCTCGGTGCTGATCGGTCTGCTCGGCACCCCCTGGAACAGCCGCTTCGCCGGCCTGCTCAATCCCGAGGAGGCCGCCGAGATGGCGGAGCATTTCTCCTGGGCCGAATTCCTGCCGCTGGCCGGTGCCTCGGTGGCGATCTCGGTGGCCGGCATCAGCCTGGCCACGGCCGCCTACCTGCTGCGCCGCATCGACCTGGGCCAGGCGGTGGCCGCCCGCTTCCCGGCGATCAACGCCTTCCTGGCCAACAAGTGGTACCTCGATGCCATCAACGACAAGCTCTTCGTGCAGGGCAGCCGCCGGATCGCGCGCCAGGTGCTCGAAGTGGATTCCAAGGTGGTCGACGGCGTTGTGAACCTCACCGGCCTGCTCACCCTCGGCAGCGGTGAAGGCCTCAAGTACTTCGAGACCGGCCGGGCCCAGTTCTACGCCCTGATCGTCTTCGGCGGCGTGATCTCCCTGGTCGTCCTCTTCAGCGCCTTCGGCTGACCCTCTCCAAGCCCCTTCGGCTGCCCCCCTCCAAACCGATTCGGCTGATCGCTCCCCTCCAGGCCGCCAACCCCATCCCCGTGCGCGCCACCCCAGCCCATACCCCTCCCCCCTGAGCGCAGCGACAGCAAACCCTCCCGCCCTGCCTCCCGCCTGAGCGCAGCGAAAGCAAAACCCCCTGCCCTCCACACCCTCAACCTTCCAGTCTCCATCCCCCAGCCCCTCACCCCCTCCCCCCTGAGCGCAGCGACAGCAATCCCTCCCGCCCTGCCTCCCGCCTGAGCGCAGCGAAAGCACAGC
>Ga0169931_10003167_pt1 | contig 26333 bp, 20 predicted proteins | sample Kivu_15m_20L_FD_129675 | JGI IMG/M metagenome (GOLD analysis project Ga0169931, IMG submission 129675) | Freshwater microbial communities from Lake Kivu, Western Province, Rwanda to study Microbial Dark Matter (Phase II) - Kivu_15m_20L... | ecosystem: Environmental > Aquatic > Freshwater > Lake...
ATTTTGAATTTTTCATTCTCCATTACTCATTAATCATTGAAACTCAGGCTTCACCGCGTCTTGACGAACGAAAAAGCGAGATCACTGGTAACAGCTTTGCGTGAGTTCATGGGGAAGAACGGGAATGGGGGATTACAATGATTAATGATTAATGGATATTGGAGAATGCAAAATGGCCGGGCAGACGAACACGGCTTTGCTCGAGGAGGCCAACGCGACCTGCTCCCGATTGGAAACGCAAGCCGAGGGAATATTGTAAACTGCTGGTAGCATGTTCGGGGAGAAGGGAGAAGGGAGAAGGGAGAAGGGAGAAGTGCGGTGGGATTGGTGGAGCGATAGACATTAAGGGCGATGTTGGATGCGGATTGCATTTCTAACGAATCGAACAACCAAATTTAGTTTGCCGTTGCTGAGGTGTCTGGTCGAGATGCCGGGCAGCGAGTTGGCGCACACGTTTTTTTACAACACGCTGAACCGGGGAGAAGGAAAGATTGGGCGGAGTATTCGTGAGTTTGGCTGGTCCGAGCTCATGTCCAAGGGTTGGCAAGAGGTGACAAGTCGAGTTCGGATTGGGGTTGCCAACAAGATAATGCGCGATGAACGCTGGGCGCGATCGAGTTATGAATTGGCCGTTCTGAAAAACTTGCCGCATTCGGTAGTACAGAACATGAACGATCCATCGTCACTAGACCGACTGGCCGATTTGAAGATCGATTTGCTCGTGGTGGCTATCTGCAAAAATATACTCAAGGCAGACGTATTAGGGATTCCCAAGTATGGTGCAGTAAACGTTCATCCTTCTTTGTTACCGCAGTACCGTGGCCCATCGCCAGCGTTTTGGGCGTTGTATCATGGTGAGGATGAGTCAGGCGTTACCATCCATCGAATGACGACCAAAATCGATCAGGGGGATATCGTGGGCCAGCATCGATTTTCTATAAAGAGAGGCTGGGGCGAAGATGACATTGTCCGCAAAGGCATGGAACTGGCTGCGGAGCATTTGGCTGCAGCGATGGAAATTGTAAAGAAGCAGCAACGAATCGAGATTTCAATCGAGCAAGCTGAAAAAGCGAGCTATTTTAGCTATCCGACTGCGTCGCAACGTCGCGAGTTAAGTCGAATCAGACGTGGTCGCTGAACTTTAATCCTTAGGAGTCATGTTGTATGGCAAATTCATGGAAATTTACTGATGAGCCGCTGACTGCGTGCTATGTGACACAACCAGTATTAAAAGGATCGCCCATCGCGCGAGTCATTCATGACTTCGATGGTGATTGGCAATTCATCGATAAGGCTGGAACTTCGAAGCCGAAAGTGGTCTCGCTGGAATCGATCGTCAAGCAGGATCCGACGGTTCAAGAATTACACGATTTACCTTATGGTTGGTTTGCTGAGCGAGATACGCCATCTGCGCCATGGAGAAGAGCGAAGTACAATGCATTCCCTGAGTTTCCAACGAACGGTTATTATTTGGAAGATGCGATCGGATTCTCGATGAACTTTGAGGACATTGAAACGCCCGATGAAGACGATTTGTTGGAACTCCAAGAAGGGGATCAGGTCAAATTGTTGTTTCGCTTTGCAGATGAAAACGAGGAACGCTTAGATAATCAAGTGGAAAAAATGTGGGTCGACATTATCGGCTTTGATTCCTTCGGGGATTTCATCGGTACCATCGCCAATGATGCTTTGCACCCGGCCGCCAAGTTTGGGGATGAAGTTCATTTTCACGCCCGCCATGTCGCGGAGATTGGGGACCCTTCGCAAGAGGATTGAGGGGCGCGACAACTTTCTGCGACCTAGCCTACCCGCAAATAAAGAAAAACTGTTGAAGAAAGCATGTTGAAATAGGATGGCTAAGTTCATTGTAACCATGCATATCGAGTTGCTCGATCCACGAAGCAACGATGAAGTGTTGGCGATGACAACACAGATCGAAGAGTTATTGAACGCTGCCAATGTGGGGCGGTTTGTGGGAAGCGGTGGTGGGATGAACCAAATCGATCTAACCTATTTGGTTGAAGAGGAGGAGTTGGCCAAGAAGAGGATGGAGGAGGCGTTGGGGTCCTTAGGGATCAAAACGCAGCATACTTTTATCGCGGAAGAGTTTACCGGGGATGAAGCTTCCTACTTTGACGATGTCGAGGGGGTATCACTCGCGAAGCTTTCCTATTTCTTTGGATTGATACTATTTCTGATTCTCAGTTTTGTTTATGTGATTTGGGCGATCATTGCTGAAGTTCGTTCGTGACAGCCTTTCTATCTGCTTGCCGGAGGACTTACTTAAGTTTTTCCTGCGGTATGGTGTCTGTAAAATGCTGTCGGTTCGTAACTTGCTGCGTTCTATGTCCCAATGCTCATCCGTTTAGGTCGGTGCTACTGGCAGCTTTTTGGGTAGAGTTTTGAGCGAAGATTACGATTTTGGCACCATTGTAGAAATTAGGTCGGAAACCGTTTCTAATGAGTCTTTGAATTTGGCAGCAGTCGGTGCATTGCTTGAGCGGCGTCTGCGATGATTTGGCTATTTGGATATTGTGGTATTTGGACTTTAAGTTTTGGGGAATGACTCATGGAACGCAAAAAGGCGAGCGAGTTTGATCAACGCGCTCTAGATCTCTACGATGATTACGCGCACGGGCGAATTTCCAGACGAGACTTCGCACAGAAATTAGCGGCGTTTGCGGCGGCTGGAATCACGGCGGAAGCGCTTATTCAGAGCTTGACCCCCAACTACGCTTGGGCTCAGCAGGTTGCTAAGGACGACGATCGCATCAAGACTCTGAAATACGAGTACGATTCGCCGAAGGGTGGCGGAAAGATCACGGGGCTGATGGCGTATCCTGCTAAGGGATCGGGCAAGTATCCTGCCGTATTGGTGATTCATGAAAACCGGGGGTTGAATCCCTATATCGAAGATGTGGCACGGCGATTGGCGGTCGCTGGATTTTTGGCTCTAGCGCCCGATGCGCTTTCGCCGCTCGGTGGTTATCCGGGGACGGATGATAAAGGGCGAGAAATGCAGGCTAAACGCAAGCCGGATGAAATGCTGGAGGATTTTATTGCTGGCGCCGAATCGCTCAAGAAACATGAGTTATCCAGTGGAAAAGTGGGAGCGGTCGGTTTTTGTTACGGTGGCGGCGTAGTAAATCAACTCGCCGTTCGAATTCCCGAGACTCTCGTAGCGGGTGTGCCTTACTACGGTCGTCAACCTGCGACAGAGGATGTGCCGAAAATTAAAGCTTCGTTGCTCATCCAATATGCAGAACTCGATACTCGAATCAATGAGGGCTGGCCCGCGTATGAAGCCGCTTTGAAGAAAGCGGGGGTGGATTATCAAGCCTATAACTATCCAGGTGTGAATCATGGATTTCATAATGATTCGACACCGCGCTACGATGAAGCGGCAGCGAAGCTTTCCTGGGAGCGAACGATTGAATTCTTTACCAAGAAGCTGAGTTAATGCTTTTGGGTTTGGATTTCTGCAGTCTGCTAGCGGCCCTTTTTTCCGAAGTGGAAGGAGGGCCGATGAATATGCCGATGAATAGAAGGAAAAAGGAATGAGACGTTTGTTGGAGGCTGCTTCGTTTGCGGCAGGGAAGCATGCAAATCAACGGAGAAAAAATGTCGCAGCGATTCCCTACATCAATCATCCGTTGGAAGTAGCCGAACATCTAGCAAGAGTGGGTGGTATCGAGGATGAAGACATTCTGATCGCCGCCTTGCTGCATGATACCATCGAAGATACCCAAACCACCGCAGACGAAATTCGCGAGTTGTTTGGCGAGCGAGTGATGAACATAGTCTTGGAATGCACCGACGATAAAAATTTAGAGAAGTTAGAGAGAAAACGACTCCAGATCGTAAATGCGCCTCACAAAAGTTCTGAGGCTAAGTGCATCAAACTAGCAGATAAAACTCACAACTTGAACTCGATTTTAGTCGATCCTCCCTTGAATTGGGATCGAAAACGTCAATTAGAGTATTTTGAGTGGGCGGAAAAAGTGATCCGTGGTTTGCTCGGTGTGAATAAAGCTTTGGATCAGGCCGCTCAGCAAGTTTTGACCATTGGACTCTCCTCTTTGAAAAATCATCGAGAGAATGCTGAACTTCACCCAAGCGAGAACGGGTAAGTTCGGGAAATTGCAAACGCAACCTAAATCGTTAGACAGTCTTCTTGTGTTCCCATTTCTTTTCAAAATTCATTATCAAAGAGCTTTAAGATGGCTGCATCAGCGGAAGAGCACATACAAAATGCACTTGATCTCATTGAAGTTGATCTCAGTGAAGAGGCTCTCAATGAACTGAAGAAGGCGATTGAACTAGAGCCAGAGTCGGCTCATGCATGGTACTGCTTGGGATGTGTTTACAATGCGTTGGAGGATCGAAAAAATGCGATTACCGCGTTTCAGCAATGTACGCGATTCGCGCCCGATCGGCCGGAAGGTTGGTACAACTTGGGGAATGGTTTGAAAGAGATAGAGGCTTTTGATGTGGCCGAAAAATGTTTTGAGATCGTAGTGCAACTCGATCCGGAAGACGCAGATGCTTGGATCAATCTTGGATTTGTGCTGGATGAACAGGGAAAGCATCAAAGCGCCATTGATTGTTACGATAAGGCGCTGCCGCTATCGCCCGACGACGTTGTCGCTTGGACCAATCGTGGTAACAGTTTTGCGGCCCTCGGAGATGGAAACGAAGCAGAAGTTTGCTACAAAAAAGCGATCGAAGTTGATCCAGACTACGACATCGTTTATTTGGCTTATGGCCGTTTGACGGTAGCTTTGGGTGACTATGACAAGAGTGTAGTCTTATTAAAGGAGGCTACCAAACGTCTGCCAAGTGAGGGCTGGGCGTGGTATTTCTTGGCGTATGCGCTAGTAAAAATAGATCGACAGCGTGAAGCTTCAGTGGTGCTTGAACAGGCGATGACGGTAGCGGAAAAGAATTCGGATCTATGGAACAACATCGGAGAAGTGCACCATCTTTTGGGAAATTCTGATGAGGCGTTGAAAGCATATCAGAAGGCATGTGCAATCCAACCGCAGTATGTTCATGCTCGATTCGGAATGGCGCGTTGTTATCTTTTGCTGGGTGAAAAAGAGAAGGCTCGAGAAGCTTGCGATTTCTATCTGGAGCACTCCAGCGATGAGGAACTGAGGAGTGAGGTAATTCGCTGGCGCGAAATGTGCTAGCCATTTCGAAATTTGGCGTTGCTGGAATCGGGTTCATGATATGAAAGCTACTGAATTCGCGGAGGCTGTTCGCCGCGGCATGGAAATGGATCGCGATCTGCGTGATGAGCTGGAACGCTTCGACGAATATCAAATTACGACCGACGATGCGGAAGTGATCTGCGAGGCACTGCAAAAGCTTCCTCGATCAGAAGACTATCGAGATGGCGGTCTTTTCTCGACGCTCTCTACACTGGTGCACTATTTTCAGTCTTCGGCCCAGCAGGAACTTGCTGCGTGTAAGGTTTTGTATGATAAGGGCATCCCACAACTTGTCCGAATTTTTGAGGAAATGTCGGCTAATCCCGACGTTTATCAGGAAGAGGACGATACGTTAATGCTGCTAAAAATGTGCGCATGGTATCACCACCCACTTGGAAGTGAATTGCTGTTGAAGGCAGCGTTAATACCCTTTAAACCAAATGAATTTCTGTGGCATACCACCTTCTATACACTAGCGAAAGATCATCCGCATCGCGACATCATTTTTGAAGGGCTCCGTCAAAAGCTACCCACCGGATTTTTGTGCGTTTCCTTTCTAGATAGTGCCAACAGAGCTGTCCAGGAGGGTGGTTTACTGCAGCATCCCTTCGATTCGGCCGAAGGATACTCTCGCTTGGAAGGCTATTTGTTAAATCGAGATCCGTCTGAGTTCAGTTACGCGGTGAGTGCGAGTGCCGCTTTGCCTTACTTGCGAGAACCTGCTCGAACGCAATTGATGGCCTTGGCAATGGATCATGTCGACAAGGCGATTCAATTGGAAGCGGCGATGTCAGCAGCACGCTTGGGCAGCACTGCTGGAGTGCGTGTGTTGGTTCGCTTCGCAGAAGATGTTAACTATTCAATGGAAGCGGTTGGGAAACTGATCGAATTAGGGAAAGAGGTACATATAACCTCCGAAATGGTTTCCGAAGAATTTCGTGCTCGAGCGGAATTTGCTCATTGGTTACGCCATCCCAATGAACTCGGTCGACCTCCCACCTCTCTGGAAGTCGTTGACCATCGAAAATTATATTGGCCACCTACAGGTGATCGGACGTCTTTGTACTTAATCAAATATCGAATGTTGGAAGAAGGTGGATGTGAACTCGATCACGCCGATACCGATTGCGGGTTGGTAGGCAGTGTGACATTCTGTTTATTTGGAGCGAACAATCATCAGCGTGCTCCGGAAGATGTTTATGCTATTCATTGCTCCTGGGAGTTGGAGATCAAGGAGCTTATTACTCGGGAAAGTGTTGCCGAAAATCAACAACAAGATGGTGTCCTCCCGCAAATTGATGGTAAAGATCTAAGTGAAACAGAGTATCTTTATAAGTTCCGTTTCGCAGAGTCCGTTTCATATCCGGGTAACGATGTCATCGTAATCAGCGGTAAGTTGGCGGGAGAATCGGGATGGCTTATGTTGGATGGCGAACGCAGTAAGTGGTATCCAGAAGCCGAACAACCTGGAGACGGACGCGGCGATGTGGTCGCGAGATTGCACATTGGACGGGTTCTACTGGGCTTCGAGGATACGGTAGATCGAAAAAGTTTCTTCGAAACGCAACAACCCCCAGCATCCGAGTTCATCGTGCGAGTCTATGAAGATTTGTTGGAGCAGGCTCGCGGAGCGAGGGAGACGGAGCAGGCCATGCTTCTTGGAGGCGCAGGACCGCTCGACAAGCATTTCGGTTCTTACGTGAAAGCTAAAGCGGATGTTAGCCATAAGTCTGCCGAAGTAGCTTTGGTCGAGGCGTTCGAATCGATTTTTGAAGTATGTGAGCAGGCTGTTCCTGCGGTGATCCCATCGTTATTTTGGCGCTATTCTATCGTGCCATCCCAGTTAGAAGCTTATGTCAAGGCAAAGCATCTTACCAATAAAGGAATGAGTCAAGATATAATCATTGCTGAATTATTCGAGCGTTTTCTATGCATCTTGCAACGGGCCCAGAAACCCCAGGAAACCAAGTTATTGGATACGCTGGGCGTTTTGGCGAATAAATTTGAATGGTTTATGAACGCTTATATTGCCTGCGGTAAACAGGATCGCGTATCACAGCTTATTGCTTATCTGGGCCAATATTGGGATAAGCCCTATACCGACAGCATACTGGGGAGAATAGCGTACGCAATCGGTGACAAAAGTTTAGCCGAGAAGTATCTAGTAAGGCTTCTAGATAGAAAAAAGACCCAGCTAAGAATGGTGGAATTAAGTTTGTTGGCTGAGATTTGGTATCGACAAGGAAAAGTCGATCCGGCAGAGGATTTGCTCTACACCTGCATTAATAATCTCACGCGTGAGATTGCAACTTGTAAATATCAAATGGACTTAAATCAATTCCAGGAAACGTATCAACAACATAGGAATGTTTTCCTGCGATTGTTTCCCAGTAAGCTTTCGAAGCTTCCCGAGCTAGTACTCCCGAAGCACCCACTCTCGTAACCAAATCGACTACCCTTGGTCCCGCTAAATCCTATTTATCCTCGCCCGAACGTGCTGAGTATCGCGTCATCGTGGTAGAAAGATTCTAACTGCTTACTCGGCTTCAACCGGAAATGTTCGTTTAGGCGAGAATATTCGTCGGGCAAGTCGAACATAGGCGAAGATGCCAATGGCGATAACAATAGTCCATTCGACAAGTAGGACTGGATATGAGATCTGATATTCGATCGACCTGAAAAAGGTATCGGACGAGGGATGAGGAGGTGTTTGTTCCCGAGACCACTTTTCCTTCGCGAACAAGAAATCAAAACCCGCGAAATGGATCGAATAAACTTCCCTCCGCTCCGACCAGTAGAGAGTTTGCCGGCGTTGGCAATCTACTTTGGACCAAGGGGGAACAAGAAGGGTTAGAACTAGGGGAATGAGCGTCGCGAAACCCAGGACGGTGGCAAGTCCAAAGCGGCCCAAGAGTCCTGGCACTGGATTTGGAGAAGTGTTCGTAGGTGAACGGTTGGTATCCATTGTTCAATTTAAGACAAAAAGTATTTGGGGGATAGAACTTTGGCCATATTAGTATCTAGACACCCTGGTACTTGAAGCTTAGCGCGGAAATCGCTGTCTTTGAGGCTTTGTTGGGGAAATATCGCTCGAATATTTCGCGAAAAACACATCCTGATCGGTGGGAGCCTTGCGGTCTTTGGGGGTTGTTACGCAGTTGGTAAAGCAGCAAGAGTTTTCAAAATGACAGACTACGATCACAATCGATGCTTGTGGTCTGATGTGGTCGGCTGATTTATAAAGACAGCTTATGGCATCGCGGTAGGAACTTAACACGAAGAATGAGTACGCTTGAATCAACAGCAATTGAAGTGGACTGAAAGAGCAGAGTTGATGCTGCTGTTGTTTGTGCATGGTATGGCCCTGGCTGCTTGGTTCGTACCGATGGGTGGTGTGCTGGAATCGATTCAGCAACCGGCATTGGTGCCTTTTGCATTCGCAGCATCCGCCATTGCCGCCCTGCTCTCCCCACTATTCTTCGGAGCGATGGCGGATCGTTCCGTGCCACCCCTTAAAGTTCTCCGCTGGATCAGCGTCGGTACAGCACTGCTGAATTTGCTCGTTCTCTATGCGATGAAATCATCATGGAATGGTTGGCTCATTTTGCTCTGTATTCAGTTGCAATCGTTGCTCAGCGTGCCAACCAATAGTATTTCGGTTTCGATCGTGTTGACGCGATTGACCAATTCGCAGCAGGAATTTGGTGCTATTCGAGCGATGGGTACTATGGGCTGGATGGCAGGTTGTTGGTTGGTGAGCGCCGTAAAGTTGGATCAGAGTTCGCATACGTTTGCATTGAGTGCGGGGTTATGGATTGTGTTGGCCATCATGACTCTCATAATCTCCAAGAAGCCGATGTTAGCAAACGGAAATTTGCAGCATTTAACCTTACGTGAGCGGTTGGGTTTAGATGCAATACGCTTGCTCAAGGTTTCCAAACATCGGGCAATTTTTGTAACCGTCATGTTAGTCGCGATTCCGTTTGCCGCTTTTTACCCTTATACACCCGCGTGCATGGCAGATCTAGGACTTAAGTCGACCAGCGCTTGGATGTCACTTGGTCAAGCGACTGAGGTGGGAGTAATGTTTTTTATTGGTGGCGCGCTCGCGAAGTGGCCTCTCAAGTCGATCATCAGTTTAGGGTTGATCTTCGGAGTGGTTCGTTATGTGCTGTACGCAAGCGATAGGGCGGAATTGTTGTTGATTGGTGTTGCCCTACATGGTTTCGCGTATACCTTTATCTTTATCACCGCGCAAATCTATTTGTCACAGCAGGTACCAAAAGAGTGGCAAACTCGTGCTCAAGCTTTACTGACACTGATGCATGCTGGGATTGGTAGCTTAGCCGGATATTTGCTCACGGGCACATGGTATCAGTATTGCGACAAGGAGGGTGATGTGAACTGGCAATGGTTCTGGCTCTTGTTAGCGGTGTTGGTCGGCGCTGTTTGGATATTCTTTTGGATGAATGCTCGTTCGGAAGATGAGTCCATTCGGGACACATAGCCTGCGAGCTAGCGGAAAAAAATTGTAAAGCTGTGGGATAAATGGCTAGGAAATTTACCGTACGGATTCCGCAGCGGCCACAATTCGCTGGAGCTGTTGTATCATCTTGGGGCCTTCATCCCCAGGAACGATTGGTCCGCCGATGGCTACGCTATGGGCCCCCAATTGAAAAGCCTCTATAGCATCTTCCACCGATAATCCGCCAACCACCTGAATCGGTAAAGAAACAGCCGTTCGGACTTGGTGGAGATAATCAAGCGGACTGCGATGAGTTTCGGCAGCTCGTTCTTCGAAACCAAGATGCAGTACCAGGTAATCGACTCCGAGGTCTTCGCACCATTTGCAAACGCCAATTTGATCTGTTTCATACATCGTATCGACCATAACTTTTGTTCCAAATTCTTCGCGGCAGCGAATGGCGCCACGGATAACATGTTCACCCGCTTTGGACATAATAACTGCGTAGTCGGCCCCTGCCTTACCACACCATTTTGACAAGGGATAACCACCATCCATGGTTTTGGTATCGGCGATGATAGGGTGCGTTGGAAAAGCCTCCCGCAAAACGCGTATGCCCTCCAAACCGGATCCGAGAAGCAAGCCCGTTCCAGCTTCCAGCCAATGGACACCGGCTTGTACGCCGAGGCGAGCCAGATGGAGAGCTTGTTCGCAGGTCGGGCAATCCAGGCTGAGTTGGACGAAAGCCATAATTGGATTCCTACAGGCTGATCGTATCGATATCTGTTCCAATCCAAGCATTTTACTGCGTTTGACGGGCGTAGCCAACCGTGACATGACTGGCGAGAGGACTTAAGTAACCTCAGGTAGAAGGCGAAGAGAGAAACCAGAGACCGAAGATCAAGAAAAAATTTATAATTATATAGTTGCTTTTCGCCACTCATTACGGTCTAACCGCGGAAACTTTCTCGGCGAGGTGCGGTGATGAGTACGCAAGTTGCGATGGAGTTCCAGCAGAGCGAAGACTCGAATGAACGGTTGCAGCGAATTACGGATTATTATTCGGCGGCGACCCTGGATTATGGCACATGGAGCCGTGACTTCCATATGCACTTTGGATACTGGCGCTGGGGTCTCAATCCGTTTCAGCGGGAATGTATGCTGCGAGAGTTAAGTTTGCAAGTGATGCGACGTCTTTGCAACGGTTCGGACGTACCCACGCGGGTCGCCGATTTGGGTGGGGGCACTGGTGCAACTGCGCGAATGATCGTCGATCGATGGGAACGAGCGGAAGTCGACGTGGTAACACTCTGCCCCAATCAGATTGAAATCGGCAAGAAACTCTCCTGCTCTGAGGCTCAGCAAACAAGGATTCATTGGCATTGCTGTGACTATGAGCATTCCCATTTACCCTCGGCTCATTACGACTCGGTCTGCTTGATCGAAAGCTCTTGTTACGCGAAAGGGAAGCATAAACGAGGTTTGATGCAAGAGATCTTAAGGATATTGAAACCAGGGGGAACGTTCGTCCTTGTCGATGCTATGCTAAAGCGGCCCTTACCCGCGACAGGTTGGATTCACGCTTGGCGAAGGAAGATGTACCGGACTTGGTGCGATGCCTGGGCGGTGCCTGAATTGTGTGAAATCGATTTAATGGCCCAAGCGACTCGAGATTTTGGTGGAAAAATTTGCTCGATCGAAGATTGGTCTTATCGAATTGCTCCTTCGGTAGCACACGCACCATTCTTGGTCATCTATCATTTCATCATGGAGACAATGAAAGCGGGTGGAAGATTGACGAGTTGGCGGTATCGCCACTTACTAGCTTCATTTTTGTCTCCCTGGATTGGTTTGCTTGAACGCAATTTTTTGTATGCTGCTATAAGCGGTCGCAGGGTGGCCTAGGTTTAGGCAAAAGCAAAGGGCATTATCGTTGTCGACAATGCCCCGCTGAGTGGTCCGAATTCTCGTGGGAGATTCGCGCCTTTTGATTACTGACCTTGTTGGTTGGGGACTCGCAATCGCTTCTGGATATCGGTTTCCAATACACCGAAGACAGCTTCGTGTCGTTGGACGGACATTTGCAAAGCGGCCAAGAGTCGTTTCGCGGTGAAGAAGTTCATGATCACGCGCTGTTTCACTTGAATAGGGTCCTTGGGCACACCTACTGGTTGTGGGTTCAAACCGAAGTCAACGATCAGTTCTTCAGGGGAACCGGTGACTCGGCAGAAATTAGCGTAGCATGCCTGTGCATCGTCATCTTTGACTTGGACCTGAACTGGTTGAACGGTTGGGCGTTGAGCACCTTCGGCTTGAGCTGCTGCAGATCCCATTTCTACTTCGTTTGCCATTTCTTTTACTCCCTGATACTCATACCAAAATGAAAAGTCGACACATTTTACAATATCACCTTTCCCTGTATCCAACGATTACAAATCGAAGTGAAACGTGCGGGAAAGGAATCGATACAATCTCCAGCCCAGAGACTTCCACTTGACATACACTCGGGCCTGGCCACGATAACCTGCGCGAAACTCTTTCTCAGAGTTGGGGAGAGGTACCATGGCCTGATACGAAGTACTTGTGGGGCGAAGTTGACCTGACTCATCCATTGTTGAGTCAAGTCGACCTCCGGTCTGACTGGTAAGGTTCGGTGACGCGACTTCCATTTCGGTCTCCGCGATTAAGCTTATCTTTCCGGAAAAAGTTTCCAAACGAGCCGCATCGAGTTTGATGTCGACATCGTTTCCGACTTTTACAAGATCGATATCCGCTTGATCGATGACTAAAACAGCTTCCGATTTCTCCGGGTCACCCACGAAGCAAATCAAATCCGATTCAGCCAAATAGGCTCCTTCATTTTCGGCAGAAAACGGGTTACCACTCCACGCTGGCAAGCGGTCGGTTCCATCTTTTTTCGAGTCTTTGTCGGGTGGAGGGAGGATTATACCGCTTACAGGACTGCGTATTTCCAGTAAGGCCGTACGCTCTTCGACATTTCGCAGTTTCTGTTCTGCTGCGTCGCGAATTTCTCGTTGAGCTCCAACTTGAGCGAGGATTTCCCTGTTGAGAACACCCTGTCTCTCCATGACATTTAACCGTACTTGCGCGACCTTAAAGTCACCTTCATAGGCGACCTTCTTGAGTCGTAAATCGATATTGTCTAGGGTGGCGATCAGTTCGCCTTCTTCGACTTTATCACCGGGCCGTTTATGCCATTGCACAACCCGTCCTGGGACTACAGAGTAAATACTGTAAGCGTCGGTCGGGCGAATTTCGACAGCCGTATCGATATGAAATGGAAAGGGGACAAAAGCGACAATAGCCAGGGCTGCCAGTGCTACCAGTGCGGTAGCGGTAACTCGAGATCGTTTCATTTTGTTGGCCTTTCCCGGCGTTTTGAAGAACTTATAGGTAGCCATGATCGGTTGAACGGTCATACCGATTAGTCCAGCAAACGCCACAATCTGTCCTAACCGTTTCAGTCCATAGGGTTCGAGAACTTTGTTGAGAAACATGAAGATGCCGATGACGACGACCCAACGATAAATCCCGGCAGCGACAGTGAACGCAGCAAACCAAAATTTATTGCGTTGGGGAAGAAAAGGATTGTCTTGCAATTCCAAGCCCAAGCAAAAGCTCTGGAACCAACGTTTTAGCACTTCGGTGCTCTTCTGTCGCAAGTTGGGGATTTCCAGGATATCCATCAAGATGTAGTAACCGTCGAAACGCAGCAAGGGATTGCCATTAAATACGACGGTGGACACCGAGCAAATGAACACGACGGCGAGAGCCAAATAGTTAACAAAGCCTGGAGAACTGTACCACCACACGAATGTTGCGATGGAGGCCAGGATCAATTCCACATACATTCCCGCAGCGCCGATGAAGACGCGTTGCCACTTGTTGGGAAGCATCCATGAGTCGGACACATTGCAGTATAAGCATGGCGTAAACACCAGCAACATCAGTCCCATCTCGTGGCATTCGCCACCAAATTTTTTACAACTTAATCCATGTCCAAATTCGTGAATAATTTTCACGACAGCCATGGTAAGGCCAAGCCAAATCCAGTTCTCGGCAGCGAAGAATTGTTCGAACGTGGGCAGTTTGGTTTGAAACTGTTTGAATTGGAGCAGCACCAGCAGCGCCGCGGAGAGGGCCAGGCAAAGAGTTCCAATCAGTGCAGCGGGTGTGAACAGCCAACCGAACCAAGGGAGCAAGCGATTCAAGATTCGCTCTGGATCAATACCGCGAAATCGGAGAGCAAAGATGTTGGCAAATTTACCGAGCAATTCCTTGCGTCGACGCTGGTCACCACGACGCCGTAATTGTTGGCCTTGTCCATTCATCTGAGAAATAACCAGACCACTGCGATGGAGCATGCCGATAAACTGTTGCAAATCTTGCAACGTAATTCGCTGGGGCGCAAACTTGCGTTGAAACTCATCCTTGATCGTTTGCAAACTGGTGTCGCCATCGAGCATGTTGAGGATGGCGTACTCTTCTTCATGAAAACGAAAATAGTTCAGCCCAACGGGTTCTTTCACTACCCAGTAAGAGCGGCCATGATAGCGATGGCGACGCGCTTCCAAATCGGGCCGTTTGCGTATTCGCAACGGCCGCGACGCGCTGTTAACCAAACTTTCAGCCATCGTTGTCATGGGAAGAGTGCTTGTTCCAATGAGACCTTCGAACGATCGATCAATATCTTAGATTTAAAATTTTGAAAAAGGTTCCAGGGAATTACTTTGCGGTCACGGGTTGTGCTGATTTGGGGCTGCCCACTTTGATCTTCATAGTGGCCGTCATTCCATCTCGCAGAATCCACTGGCCATCAATTTGCTGATTCTTGATTTTTGACCAAACCTTGGGGCCACCTCCGCCATAGATAATGGGGCTAACGAAGCCGATGGTGCTTTCGATCACAACAGGGGGATTATCCTTGGCCACAATAACTTCTATCGTGACCGGCGCGCCGAGCAGCGTATGTGGAGCAACTTTCTCCAAGCCTTCCTGCGCGATACCCTCCACTCGCAGTTCCTCCATGGCGACCAGAGTTACGATCTTGTCCCCTTCTCTAGCCCAGGCGTCTTGTTTCAAGTGCGTTTCGGCGATGACACCATCAAAGGGGGCTGTAATTCTTCTTAAATTTAGTTGCACTTCAGCCGCTTTGACTTTCTCTTTAGAAACTAACGAGGAAGATATATTTTTGGATTGCTCAAGTTCGGCGACACGAATCGACAGTTTTGATTTTTCGGCTTCGAGTTTTTTGCGTCGCAATTCGGCTGCCGCAGTCGAGCCTTTGCGAAACAATTCGAGATAGTTTTCATATTCTGCGTTTGCAACTTCGGAAACTTTGTTGGCGTAGAGAGTATTCGAATTATCTTCCGCTTGCTTCTCGGCTGCGACCGACTCTTGAACGGCCACTTCGAATTCGGCTTTCGCGATTCGCTGATCGATGTTGGCTAAAATTTCCCCTTTGACGACCGATTTGCCTTCTTCCACGATAAGCTCAGAGATCAAGCCGCTGGAGGGTGCAGGAATTTCAACATTCTTTTCATAGCGCACCGTCGCGGTTCGCGCAAAGACAAGGGAAGTTTGCTGTGCTTGGCTTTCCGCCGAAAAAAAGATCAGGCAACTTCCACAGAAAAGAGTTACGAATCGATTCATATTGCAACACCTAAAGGTAGAAAAACGGCGACGGCAAATGGCTGATACCAGTTTGAGGACGACAGACTAGAACAATAGATTGGCGTAAACCCACTCGACCACTTCATGGAACCAAACGAAGGCAGCGACTTCTTTACCACATTTGACATTTGCGGTAACCCGAGCGCCCGTACGACGACTTAAGTTTTCCAGGGTATCGGGTGTAACCTTGATCTTAACAGTGGCTCCTTCTTCCGGATGAACTTCTGCTCTCTCATGAACTTCTTCTTGACTCAGTGTTCCATAGAACCGAACGCTGGGGTTAGTTGTTTGTACAAACTCGACTTTCAAGGGATTGCCTTTGTTTTGATCGACGGCACGATCCAGATAGAGCATACGTTTTTCGGGCATTTCCAAGTCGAGATACCAATCTTTGGATGGGTCTGCGATAGCCATTAGAACTTGACCGGTCAGAACTGGACGAGCCCTTAAGGTATTTTTGACGTCCCAGGTCACCACAACTCCGTCGATGGGCGCGGTGCGAATGAGGGCCGCTTTCTTTTCCTGAAGAAGCTTCATTTCGATTTCATAGCTCCGAAGTTGTTCATCGACTTCCGCCTCTTCGCCTGCTAGGCGATTGCGATCGAGCTCCGTCATCGAGTTTGTCGCGAGCCGTTGGAGACTCAAGCTTTGTTTCTGCTTGATCGCCGTTTGACGCTTACCGTTGACTTCTTCCATCTGCACTTCGAGATTGGTGTCTTTGAGACGCACCAGCGGATCGCCCGCTTTAACAATGCTACCGTGATCGACCAGAACTTCTTCGACTTCTCCATCGGTTAGCGCGAAGACTTGACGCTCGATGGCGGGTCTCAGTTCGCCGTTAGCCCGCAAATCAAAATCGATACGTATCACGAACATGGCGATAAGAGCGGCAGCAATCAATCCGCATACGGCTAATGTTTTTTGTTTTGCATCCCCGCGGAACATCCATGTCGCTCGGCCGAGTGTTCGCCACACAGGCATCAAAAATAAATTGTTATGAGAAAGAGAATTCGCTAGAGCGCGACAAGAGTGTTCGTAAACCAAATCCACTCTCGATTGCAAAGTCTCTCGCGATAATTGCGTTTCGATTTGTTCTACAATCAAAGCGCCGATAATAGGACGCTGTGAACTGTCTTCACGCTGCGAGGTCTTTTTCGATTGAATATCTCCTTCGACAACCTGCTCCGGACTTCGAATGGGAAGAACCGTTATGGTTCGTCCATGAGATAAATCGACATATTCTTCGATCGCTTCTTCAATCTGCGGTGGGAGATCGTCGGTCGTTCCGTCATACCAGAGCGATTCTCCTGCAGACACAACCCTGGTGGCGAGTCGGTTGAGTGCGGTGACAATATTCGAACGATTTTCAATGGTGTCTTGACCGCTGATCGCCACAACTTTCGTGCTGCGGCCGTGGCAAGTCGCCACACTCACGCGGTCGCATTCAATCAACCGCCGACCTTCGTTGGCGATCGTAAATGCGGTATCGCGAAGATCGAGATTGTTATGTACCAGACGAGCGAATTGATCCGCTTGTTGCCAAAGTTGCTGACGGCCAGTAACCCGCTGAAGTGTTTGCGATTTTAGCCAGCCACCAATCAACTGGCACATTTGCTTCAAAAAACTCAGATAGCCGCGCTGTGTGGCCGGTGGAGCCTCCGGACGCTGGAAGATCTCAATCATTCCAACGAGTTCCTTGTCGCTCGCCAGGGGAGAAAGCACCAGTAAATATCTCGTCGGATTTCCGGCGAGTTGTTCTTCCCCAATCATTGCACCCGGTGGGATCAATTCGGCGGCTCGATTACTGAGCATCTGATTGAGCAAGCGACCATGTTTTTGAGCGTCTTCACCCTCTTGGTCGATAAGATTCTCGGCCATATTAAGTTGATAGCTCAGTCGAAGCCGACGCTGGTCGTCCAACAACCAGATCGCACCACCGATCGCCGCAAGTGCCTGTACGATGCGGTGCAGTACTCCAGGATAAAATTGATCGGCGGGTATATCTGATTTCGATAAATCAGATATCTCATTGACCAACGTTTTGATCAACGATTTTGTTTGTTCCAGAGTCTCTTGACTTACCGATGCCTGATTGGTCGACATAGTCATTCCCAAAACTGCTAACGTGTAATCCAGTCATCTCGCCAAGTCCGCCAGAGTGGCGAAGGGAGGAAGACCGATTTAACCTGAGTAATGCTTCAACGATTCGTGTGCTTAACCGTTACCTTTTACTACAAAACTGCCGAAAAGGTGCGGACGATCCCAAACCGACATCGGCGATTTCTCTCCGCTTCTGAAAGGTTGATTCGGCATGCAGTGCTATCTATCCCTAGGCGTTGGATACGGAATTGTTCGAGAAGTTCCCCACGGTTAAACAAAAAGTATAAACAAAAAAATCGCTATTCCCTCGCAGAATTACCCAATTTTCACTGATTAGCCAGCAGGACAATGCATTTCGAGGGTGGGCGATCGGAACCTTTTCGCCCATTCCATCGTCGAAGTCGAAGTAATCACTACAAAGAGGATATAAGCGGGTTGGTTTGGGAGAGATAGGATAAATGGAGTGGCTGTTTTCTCGACATTTGAGATTCGTCGAGCAGAATGAAATCTCGCTGGGCTGGAAACGCAGTGAGCTTGGATCTGCGCGACCATAGTGGATCAAGTTCTGTCTTGGCCCAGTTTCCCACATTGAGAAGAGCAAATGTACGAGTCTTACCGGCTACAGGGTATTCAGAGATTGCCGGGATTTTGTCCGATGCCCCGCTTGCGCCGGATTTAGCGTTTGAGTAATGCAGAGGGTTGAAGCAGAGTTTTACTGAGAAGCACGTCTGTTGAAAGAGAATGCATTTCGATGTCAGTATCCCGTCCACCAAAAGATTCTGCGGTTCGAGCGAGCGAGATGGATTCGGACGCTTACGGCGAGTTGACGCATCGATGGCAGTCTCTGAGATGGTTCAAAAAGTTCGAAAAGGTTCAGGCGAGCGATGTCACCTTGCAACCGTTTCTCGAGCAGGTCTTGCCCATTCTGGTAAACCACTATGGAGCCTTGGGAGGCTTGGTGTGGTTGCGTCCGCATGGAGGTCATGGATCGTGGCTAGCGTTGAGGCATCAGATGGAGCCTATTTCCTTTGGCGCGGCCGAAAATCGAAAACATGAAAGGCTGGTTCAGTTTGCATGGCAACAGCGCAGTCCCTTATTCATGGCTCCCAAAGCCAAGGGGATGGGCCACCCGAGTAACCCGGTCAATTATTCACTAGCTTTCGCACCGGTCATTCATTGGGGTGAAACCATTGCCCTACTCGAATTGGTCTTTCAACTGGATTCAGGTCAGTTGGCGCCCATCTTTCAACGCACCTTGCTGCAAACATTGCAGGTAGCGGCCGATCGCTTGCACGATGGAATTCGTCAGCGACTTAATCTCCCCGCTGCTACGATCGCTCAAGCGATGATTGCAGTAGAGCAATTGAAAGGGGAAATTAAAAGTTACGAAGAATCGCTGCGACGAAGCATGGAGGCCAGACTCCGACAGTTTCAAGGATGGGAGTTCGGCTCACTGGAGGAAAATCAAGCGTTTGCCAAAATGGTCCATGAGTTATTGGATCAACATGGACTCCGCGCGCAATGTCCCGAGTGTGGTAATGCGGCCATTTTGCGCTGCATCAAAGCGGGCAATTCAAAGCATGGTGTTTTTGTTTTTGATCACTATTTGCCCACAGGCCGAACGTTTCACGGAGGCCCAACAACCGTCCCACCTTTGACTCTGATTTCCAAACCTCAGCGGCGGGTAGCCAGTGCCGACAGTGCTACCGGCGGTTAGGCTGTCGGTTATCAAATAGACTTGCGAAGGGAAGCAGAAAGGTTCCTAATTCAGCGATGATTTTATTCCAATCACTTGCGTTTAAGATCTAGAAAAACAATATGCGAAGGGTTACCGACAGCAGCGAAATGGCCCGTAAACTCTAGTTGTCCCGACTTGCGATTCACTCGGAACACCGCGATATTGTCTGCGCGTTGATTACAGCAATAAAGAAAGTTTCCGGTTGGATCAAACGTGAAACTGCGGGGATAGTTGCCTCGGGTCCATTGTTCGCCAACATAGCTGAGAAGACCATCCTCACCCACCGAAAAAATGGCGATCGAATCGTAGAGGCGATTACCCGCGTATACGAATTTACCATCATGCGACACCAGTAATTCGGAGCAGAAATTACTCCCTTGGAATCCAGGGGGTAAAGTCGAAATTGTTTGTCTTGCAGTTAACTTGCCGGCTTGTGCATCATAATCAAACAGCACTACCGTCGAACCTTCCTCTTGGACGCTGTAAAGCCATTGGCCGTTGGGGTGAAAATGGAAGTGACGTGGGCCATCGCCGGGTGGTAGTGAGATATCGGCATGTGGCGCAAGTTTTCCTTGCTCCTTATCGAATGTCGACACAAAGATTTTATCCAGCGCCAAATCGACATGCAGAACAAATTTTCCATTGGGATCTGGCTGGATCATGTGCGCATGGGTGCGATCATGGCCGCTGAAAGCAAAGCTTCCAGGCGGCGCGTGAGTAGCAACCGTGGGGCCGATAGTACCTTGGTCTTCCATCACCTGGACTCTTTCTCCAAGACTACCGTTGGACTCGATGGGCAAAACAGTAACGGAACCCCCAAAATAATTGGCTGCGAAAATAAATCGACCCTGGGGATGAAGGCTCACATAGGTAGGACCTTGGCTTCCCACATCTTGAGTATTGAGCAGTCCCAGCGCCCCAGTCGTGCGATCGATTTTAAACGCGCTGACACTTCCGAATTTACTTGGACCCATGCGATCTGTTTCATTGGCCGAATAAAGTCGAGATCCGCTCGCATCGATAGCAAGACAACTTGGGCTGTTGCCCATCGCAAAAATCGCTGCGGGTGTCATCGCTCCCGTCTGGCGGTCCAAATAGAACATATGAATGCCTTTACCATTACCTGGCGGCAGGTCCACCTGAGTTGGTAAGGTGTCTTTTAGGGGCGAACTAAACGTCCCAACATAAGCGACAAGAGCTTCCGTAGCAGCTAAAGATTTCGGATCGGAAGCTATCTGGGCTGTCGCATGTTTATCGAACCAAGTACAAAAAAATCCCAGAGTGCTGATAAGAAAGAAATGAGAGTAATTCATGCAAAGCCTATGACGAAAGAGTTGGTATTTGAATGATTGTAGAACAGACTATGTTGGTTCAGAACTTGCGAGTGAGTGATATTCGTTTGCGGGAGATATCCACTTCCATGACTTTGACTTTGACCACATGGCCGACCGAGACAATATCATTGGGGTCTTTTATATATGAATCCGAGAGTTGCGAGATGTGAATCAGGCCATCCTGATGGACACCGATATCAACAAACGCGCCAAAATGAGTTACATTGGTGATGACGCCTTCCAGGATCATGCCCGATTTTAAGTCGTCAATGGATTTCGCATGCTCGGAGAATTTTACCGCGTAGAATTCTTTGCGAGGATCTCGCCCTGGCCTGGTCAATTCTTCCATGATGTCGATGAGAGTGGGCAAGCCAAATTGTTCGTTTGCGAAATCTTCCGGTTTGAGCTTTTGCACAAGTAATGCATTTCCAACAATAGCGCTTGTAGGAACACCGAGATGACTCGCCATTTTTTTCACAACGCCATAGGCTTCGGGATGAACGGCCGAATTATCCAGTGCCTGTTCAGCATCGCGGATTCTTAAAAAGCCGGCGGACTGTTCAAAGGCTTTCGGTCCAAGTTTTGGCACGTGGACCAGTTGTTCGCGGCTGCGGAACGGACCATTCTCGTTTCGAAATTTGACAATATTCTCTGCTAATTTGGGCCCGATACCGGAAACGTAAGACAGCAACGACACACTGGCCGTATTTAAATCGACGCCGACCCGATTGACACAAGACTCTACTTCTCTTTCCAAACATTTGCGCAACTGGGTTTGATTCACATCGTGTTGATATTGGCCCACTCCAATCGATTTGGGGTCCGTCTTCACCAATTCCGCCAGAGGGTCCTGCAAACGATGCGCGATGCTGATTGCACCTCGAACGGTCGCATCTAAATTCGGATACTCTTTGCCGGCCAATTCGCTTGCCGAATAAACCGACGCGCCCGCTTCACTCACCATGACTTTAGTTATCGTTAAATTGTGCGTACGAATGACTTCACCGACAAATAGATCCGTTTCGCGCGAAGCGGTACCGTTACCAATCGCAATAAGTTCCACCTTGTGTTTGGCGATGAGGTCCAGCAACGTCTTTGTTGCAGTCGTAGTATCGCTCATGGGAGGCGTGGGATAAATTGTGTGGTGAGCCAAGAATTGACCTGTGCGATCAACGACCGCCAGTTTGCAACCTGTTCGAAAACCGGGATCAATTCCCAAGGTGATTTTTTGTCCGGCTGGTGGAGCAAGCAAAAGCTCACGCAGATTCTTGCCGAAGACGGCGATCGCTTCGGTATCTGCTCGCTCCTTGAGTATCTGAAACAGAGACGATTGCGTTACAGGCTGGAGTAGCCTTTCGAAACAATCCGTAACGGTTCGTTGCAGATCGGAATAGAATTCGAACTGCGGATTGGTGAGGAAATGCGATTGAAGTTTGCCTGCGATACGATCCCATTCCAGTTCGAGGCTCAATCGCAATATGCCTTCCTCTTCGCCTCGTTTCATCGCGAGAAAGCGATGTGAGGGTACGCGGGCAACGGTCTCGATATGATCGACGTACATTTCAAACTTAGCGGCTTCATCTTTTTTACCGCGTTTTACTTGGGACGCGATGCGGCCGAATTTTAAGGCGTAGTCGGCGAGCCAGATTCGTATCTCTGCGTCATCGGCCCAAGTTTCGGCGACAATATCCAAAGCGCCCGCCAGGGCGGTCTCTTCATTCGGAATGTCTACTTCAGGGCGGACGTAACGCTGCAATAGTTGACGTTTAGGAATGCCGACTTTTAATTGCTTCAGCAGGATATCCGCAAGAGGTTGCAGTCCACGCTCTCGGGCAACCGTTGCGCGAGTTCGGCGTTTCGGTTTAAACGGAAGATAAAGGGCTTCAAGCGTTTGTAAGTCGCTGCAGTTCAAAATTTGTGCTTGTAATTCCGGAGTCAACAATTCCTGTTCACTGATCGATTTGAGTATCGTTTTCTTGCGGTCGAAAAGATCGCGAGCCTTGTCGATGGCGTCTTCAATCGATCGCAGAGCGATTTCATCCAGTCCGCGAGTGGCTTCTTTGCGATAGCGGGCGATGAAAGGGATCGTGTTTCCCGCATCGAGCAATTCGATGGCGGCAGTCACCTGCCGAGATTCCAGGCCTAATTGGGTAGCGATTGATTTTGCTACCTCCGTAAGATCGAATTGCAGTATATTTTGCATTGTCATTGCCAAAAGCTAAATCGAAGATGTCGCTGGGGATTGTAATATTTCGGGTAAGGATTGCGTAGCCGCTCTTTTTCGGAGGCTGGCAAATTATACAGCAAGCCAATACGCGAAATACCAGCTTCGCGGACCTGAAAATCATGAGCCGGCTCGGCATTAGCTTTGGCTGTACCAGTTTTTGGCAATAAAGTTTTGGTCTGCTGAACGCATGGGCGGTAGCGGGCTTGTCAGATTTCCCGGCAAAAATAATACAGCGGGATGCGGAAGCGAGCGATATACTTTGGTCACCGCGAATCAATACCGATTCTCATCTAGAAAGCCCCTAGCCTATGTCGCACGAGAAGCAAAATGACAGTCAACGTTCCTGGATCGATCGTTTTCTGAAAGCGATTGAATGGGTCGGCAATCTCTTGCCGCATCCTGTAACGCTGTTTGCCGTTTTCGCGTTGTTCACGATTGTGCTAAGCGGTATCGGCGCCTACTTTGAATGGTCGGTGGTCGACCCGCGCGGAGAAACTGCCAAGGATCGATCTCCCGATGGGATGATTCGCGTGGTATCGCTGATGTCCCCCGAAGGACTTCGGAGGATATCTGCAAACCTGGTGAAAAACTTTACCGATTTCGCACCATTGGGCACTGTACTGGTTGCCCTCTTGGGGGTTGGTATTGCCGAGCATAGCGGTTTGCTTTCTGCGGCCATACGTTCCATGGTATTTGGTGTTCGCCGTGAATTTGTGACCGTGGCAGTCGTCTTTGCTGGAATCATATCGAATACGGCATCGGAGGTCGGCTATGTTGTTTTGATTCCACTGGGGGCAGCCATTTATCACTCGCTCGGTAGACATCCGTTGGCGGGCTTGGCTGCCGCGTTTGCAGGAGTTTCTGGAGGCTACAGCGCTAATCTATTGCTAGGAACTATCGATCCGTTGCTTGCAGGTCTCACCGCTGAGGCTGCCGCTCTCTGGCAACCCGGTTACCGAGTTAGTCCCGCCTGCAATTGGTACTTTATGTTTGTCAGCACATTTCTGCTGACGGGGGTGGGGAGCTGGATATCTATCAAACTGATCGAGCCGCGGTTGGGTAAATTCGATCCCGCTTACGCAGACAGTCAGTGGCTAGCCGAGCCCAAGCTTGAGCGGGTGAGTCGTTTGGAAAAACGCGGCTTATGGATGGCGGGAGGGGCTGTTGTTCTATTGGGATTATTATCGCTTTATCTCTGTTGGCCTATCGGTACGGTTGCGAAACCCATGATCCCATCGTTTGCCAAATATCTCCCCTGTTTTGGCGCTTTGGGGATCGTCGAAGATATCAAGAAGGGACCAGTATTTCTCAATGCGATCGTGACGATCATCTTTGTATTTTTTCTGGTGCCAGGACTTGTCTATGGCCGAGTTGTCGGAACCATTCGCAGCGATAAAGACGTGATTCAATCGATGACAAAATCGATGACATCCCTGGGTTCTTACATTGTTCTGGTATTCTTTGCGGCACAATTTGTAAAGTTTTTTGAGTGGACAAATCTCGGCACGCTCTTGGCTGTAAGCGGTGCGCAGGTCATTAAAGACCTGGGCATGGATAACCCTGGTATCTTTATAGTTTTCATTTTGATTTGCGCATCCGTTAACTTGATCATGGGGAGCGCAAGTGCGAAATGGACCTTTATGGCGCCCGTTTTTGTACCGATGATGATGCAATTGGGATACAGTCCAGAATTGATTCAGTGCGCTTACCGCATCGGCGATTCATGCACCAATGTAATCTCACCCATGATGTCTTACTTCGGGATGATTTTCGTGTTTGCTTGCCGGTATGATCGGCGGTTCGGCATGGGCTCTATTATCAGTTTAATGTTTCCCTATTCGATTGTTTTTCTGATTGTGTGGACGATATTCTTTTACTTGTGGGTATTCGTTTTTCAGCTTCCCATCGGCCCCAATACGCCCCTCTTTGTGGAGGCGACTGTAGGACAGTGAGCCGGAGGAGTAAATTTCCAAGTTAAAATCTCATTCGCTGTACCATTTAAGTGCGAAGATTCGTGATCGTTTTCGACCATGCCCGGTGCCAATGGAACACCGGCATCCCGCAAATAAACATTGAGTAAACTCTGTGGATCGCGAGTCGTTGGTTCAAACTCCTCGCGTTCCTCCGCAAAATTCGTTTGCAAGTCCTCTGTATGTCCGTCACGTTGGCCAAGCCAGTCCTCCGTCGGCCCTCCGTCGGCCCTGTGCCGGTCGGAGGCACGACTAGCGGCTACTACGGGCAACCTACCGCTCCCTCTCTTTTGCAGTTTGTGGGCGAGCGAACACGTTTCCAGCGCCATTAAACTCTACCGAGCTGTCATCGATCAAAGGCAGTACATGCTTCGACAAACAAGTGTGGGCCGAGTTGCTGGTTTCATCCGTGCCCCTTTTTGCTGTTTATGTAGTTCACGATTGAGGAAGCAACCTTCGATCCAGGCTCAACCGGAATAGCGTCACTGGTTGCACGGAGTACACCCCGCACTTGCATTTGAACTTTTTGCCAGCAGACGAAGCTTTTATTGAATAGAGCATCCGGCAACGGGGACAAACGACCGAAATATTCACTTGCAAGCTATCATGTTTGGACTGCGGAGGAAAATTATAATATAAGGCTTTGAGACGACAAGATATTAGGCCTCAGGGGCCAATCGACAGTAGTTGATCGGTTGCACTTTCAAACCCGCCATCTGCTCCGTCAAGAACGCAACATCTAATCCTTCATTTGTTCTTTCGATCGCGCGTCGTAATAGAAAGCGTCCGACGTCTTTTGAGATCGGCGAAATATATTCCAAACGACTTCCGGATGACGCACAAAGTACCAGTCACCAAATTGGTCAAACTTCCGGCACGATGTCGTGATGTGGGCACGTCGAATCGTTCCATACCTCAATCCGCGTTCACGACCGAGGTGCTTGAGACGCGTTCCGAAATCAACATCCTCAACGCAAACAAGTTTTTCATTGAACCCGCCAATGGAATCAAAATCGCTCTTGAAACACCAAAACATCCCGGCGCTGACACGATGCCATAGAACGAAGGGCAAAACAACCATGAGACTGCATGCGATTCCCAAAGACCATCGTTCGGGAACGATCCTGACACCACCCCCGATGTACTGTCGAGTACTAAGCATACGCACGACTTCCACGAGCATGTTTCGCGACATCACGCTATCGGCATCGATCGTCACGATAATCTCCCCTTTCGCTGCGGAAACGCCAGCATTCCGAATTTTGCTTAAGTTGCGAGCATCTTCCCGGACGATGCGACAACCCAATGAAACGGCAATCTCCTCGGTTCGGTCATTGCACCGGTTCAGGACAACAATGTGCTCGAAGTCGATCGCTGCGTGGTTTGCAGACTCAAATACCGAGGAGACGCACGCTGCAACATGCCTCTCTTCATTGTGAGCTGGGGTTACGACGGAAAGTTTCATTTTTAAGATAGAATCTACGGCCATCACCTGGCACGCGCGAGTAAGTCCACCATGTAAAAACAGCCGATACGGTATGATCCACCATCGCCGCCCGAGTTGCAAGTCTTCGGCGCGCCAATCACATGCG
>Ga0169931_10003168_pt1 | contig 26326 bp, 21 predicted proteins | sample Kivu_15m_20L_FD_129675 | JGI IMG/M metagenome (GOLD analysis project Ga0169931, IMG submission 129675) | Freshwater microbial communities from Lake Kivu, Western Province, Rwanda to study Microbial Dark Matter (Phase II) - Kivu_15m_20L... | ecosystem: Environmental > Aquatic > Freshwater > Lake...
CCAAAGGTGACTCGCGAGCCGCTGAGGGTGGTGGGGTCGACGACCTGAGCGAGCGATACCTTGGTTTCGAGCTCTCTGATTTTGGCTTCAATCAATCCCTGTTTCTCTTTGGCGGCATGATATTCGGCGTTCTCCTTCAGGTCCCCGTGGGCCCGGGCCTCTTCAATAGCGGCCGAAATACCGGGGCGATCGACGCGCTTGAGCTGGTCAAGCTGCTTCTTCATGCGAGCGTAGCCCGCCGGGGTCATGGGAAAACGTTGAGTCATGAGGGCTCGAGAGAACGGGTTCAGTGACGCGAGGGGTGGTACTTCTGCAACGGCTGTACGCTCAGGCCGGGGTCTGTGGCGCGGTCGCGCATCGCCATGGCAGCGGCTTTGGCTGCCGCGACCGTTGTGAAGTATGGCACCGAGTAATTCAAGGTCGCTCTGCGAATCGAGCGGCTGTCCTCGATCGCCTGAGAACCTTCGGTGGTGTTCACCACCATACAGATCTCACGATTGATCAGACGGTCCAGGATGTGAGGTCGGCCTTCCTTGACCTTGTTGACGTGTGTGGTGGGTACGCCGGCACCCTCGAGCACGAGCGCTGTGCCTGAGGTCGAGACAATCTCGAATCCGAGTTCGTGCAGGGTGCGAGCGATCTCGATGGCGGTGGGTTTGTCCTGGTCACGTACCGAGATAAATGCCCGCCCTGAAAGAGGAAGTCCATTGCTTGCCGCGACCTGCGATTTCAGGAAAGCACGCTCGAAGCTCCGATCAAGGCCCATGACCTCGCCTGTGGAGCGCATCTCGGGGCCGAGGATCGTGTCGACGCCCGTGAACTTGTTGAACGGCAGAATCGACTCTTTGACGGCGAAGTGAGGCGGAATGACCTGCGACGTGAAGCCAATGTCCTGAAGTGTCTCGCCGAGCATGACGCGCGCAGCATACTTGGCCAGCGGGAAGCCAATGGCCTTGGAGACAAACGGGACGGTTCTGGAGGCGCGCGGGTTGACCTCCAGCACATAGACTTTGTCGTTCTGCACCGCGAACTGCACGTTCATGAGCCCGATGACGCCCAGCTCCTCGGCCATGGCGAGCGTCTGACGACAGATTTCGTCGTGCAGCTCCTTTGACAGCGAATAGGGTGGCAGCGAGCAGGCCGAGTCGCCGGAGTGGACGCCAGCTTCTTCAATGTGCTGCATGACGCCGCCGATGACCCATGACTTGCCGTCTCCCAGACAGTCAACGTCCACTTCGATGGCATCGTTCAGGAACTGGTCAATGAGTACGTTACCACCAAGTCCGGCGCTGCGGGCCTCTTCAAAGAACGTGCGCAGCTCGGGTTCGGAGTAGATGATGCGCATGCCACGCCCGCCCAGCACGTACGAGGGGCGAAGCAGGATTGGGTATCCAATGCCGCGCGCAGTGACGACGGCTTCGTCGAGATCATTGACAGTACCACCCGCAGGCTGCGCCAGCTTGAGATGAGTGATGAACTGGTTGAAGCGTTTTCGGTCCTCGACGCGATCAATGGCATCGGGGCGGGTGCCCAGAATGCGGACGCCGGCGCGCATCAGGGGAATGGCGAGGCGTAAAGGCGTCTGACCGCCGAACTGGAGAATCACGCCCCAGGGCTTTTCGCGATCAACGATCTCCATGACATCCTCGAAGGTCAGGGGCTCGAAGTAGAGCCGATCTGGCACATCGTAGTCGGTGGAGACGGTCTCGGGGTTGCAGTTGACCATGATGGTCTCGTAGCCGGCCGCGCGTAGCGCCTTGACGCCGTGAACCGCGCAGTAGTCGAACTCAATGCCCTGCCCAATACGGTTGGGTCCGCCACCCAGGATCATCACGCGCTTGCGATCGGCAGGACCAGGTGCGGTCTCTTCGACGGCTTCGTAGGTGGAGTACAAATACGGCGTCACGGCCTCGAATTCGGCCGCGCAGGTGTCGACCTTCTTATAGACGGGGCGAATGCCGGCATCGATGCGTTCGCGCCGGACTTCTTCTGGCGTGCGCTCGGTGAGGCGTGCGATCTCGGAGTCGCTGATGCCCATGCGCTTGGCCTGCAAGAGCATGGTGCGCCCCTCATCGGACGCCAGATGTCCGCCGGCGCGGTTCCACTCCTTGAGTTGAACCTCGAAGTTCATGACGTCGGCGATCTGGTGCAGAAACCACGGGTCGATGGCGGTGAACTCGTAAACGTCCTCTACCGAGAGGCCTGACCCGAGCGCGTCGGCGACGTACCAGAGCCGGTCGGGAGTGGGACGCGCCAGCCGGTCGCGGAAGAACTCGCGGAGCTGCTCCCGTCGTTCGGGTACGCCTCCCTCACCGGGTGGCTTCAACAGTGGAACCAGACCTGATCGGTCGATTTCGAGGGAGCGAGTCGCCTTGAGGAGAGCTTCAGCGAACGTCCGGCCAATGGCCATGGACTCGCCGACCGACTTCATCTGCGTGGTCAGCGTGTCATTGGAGCCCGGGAACTTCTCGAAGTTGAACCGGGGAAACTTGACCACGGTGTAGTCGATCACCGGCTCAAAGCTGGCAGGCGTGACGCGGGTGATGTCGTTCTGGATTTCGTCGAGCGTATAACCGACGGCGAGCAGGGCGGCCATCTTGGCGATGGGGAACCCGGTGGCCTTGGAGGCGAGCGCCGACGAACGCGACACCCGAGGGTTGATTTCAATGACAAAGCGCTCGCCGGTTTTGGGGCAGGTGGTGAATTGAATATTGCAACCACCTGTTTCTACGCCGATTTTGCGAATGATGCGGATGGCCTCGTCCCGCATGGCCTGATACTCGGCATCGGTGAGGGTCTGTATCGGGGCGACCGTGATCGAGTCCCCCGTGTGAACGCCCATCGGGTCGAGGTTCTCGATCGTGCAAATAATGACCACGTTGTCGGCGCGATCACGCATGAGCTCCAGCTCAAACTCCTTCCAGCCAATCAACGACTGCTCGACCAGAATCTCGCGCGTGGGCGAACAATCCAGCCCCCAGCGACAGATTTCGTCGAACTCCTGACGGTTGTAGGCGATGCCACCGCCCGTGCCACCCATGGTAAAGCTTGGCCGAATGATCGCCGGAAAGCCGACGGTCTCGAGCACATCAAACGCTTCCCCGATCGTGTGTGCATAGCCGCTCCGCGCCATGCCGACGCCGATCTCCTCCATGGCCTGCTTGAACTTTTGTCGATCCTCGGCGCACTCAATGACGTCGTAGTCGGCGCCAATGAGCTGCACGTTGAACTCTTCCAGAACCCCAGTCTCGTACAGCTTCTTGGCGAGGTTCAGTGCGGTTTGCCCGCCCATCGTGGGCAGGATGGCATCAGGGCGCTCCTTGCGAATGATCTCGCGCACATACTCAACGGTGAGCGGCTCAATGTAGGTCGCGTCGGCCAGCTCGGGATCGGTCATGATCGTGGCTGGGTTCGAGTTCACGAGCACCACCCGATACCCTTCCTTGCGCAGCGCCTGCACCGCCTGACTACCCGAATAATCGAACTCACAGGCCTGGCCGATAACGATCGGGCCCGAGCCAAGAATCAGAATCGTGGAGATATCGGTTCGACGTGGCATGGCTCGCCTTCCTTGTTGAGCGCAGTCGCGAGGAGGACCCCGTTGGGTGCGGGGCCGCAGCCTGCTAATGCGAACCAGTCGGGTATGGCAAGGATGATGTGGCGCACTGCGTCGGAGCTGACCCCGGCGCGGGTTCCACAAAGGCAGCCGTGAAGCTGCTGGACAGGATCACGCCGCTGGCGTATTTAGCGCGCGGCCGAGTGCCGGAACCGTCGCTCCGCGACACACGCGGAGTCTTGCTGGACGTGTAATCACCGCAGAGCTGTTGCATGCTGAACCGTAACCTTCGAGCGCTCATCGGCGCGCTTGCCTTTTGCGCCGTCGTACCATCCGTTGCCGTTGCACAGACACCGGTAACTGACGAGACCAACAACCTCACGGTGACCATTCCGGCCGGCTGGGAAGCCTTGGAAGGGAATGAGAGAGCGGTGTTCAACTTCAAGGAAACCAACGGTTTCGCGCAGGTTGAGATCATTGCGACGCCCATGTTGACACCCGAAGCCTCAACGACCTTCTTCGACACGTTCCACACGACGCTCACCGAAGCTGAGTTCGTGCAGACCGGCTCGCAGGACGCCACCTACGGCGCATTTGCAGGTCGCGAGACTGCCTATCAGTTCGTGCACACCAACACGACCCTCAAGGTCGTGGTGTTCCAGTTCGTTAACGAGAGCACCGCATGGCTGGTGATCGGCTACATGCAGGAGACCTCGTTTGACCAGCAGCTGCCCGTGTTTCAGTCCGTCGCGCAGAGCCTGACCTTCGGCGGCTGAGGTCCTCGCATGGTCCTGTGCGTCCGCTGACCACTGCGCTCCTCCGCACGGTTGGGACGTTGAATTGGACCCGACGACGAGGAATCGTTCCAAGCGGTCGTTGAATGAGCCCGCTTGAACGAACTTTCTGGGGTCGCTGGTGTGGAGAGCGGTCACATAAACACATTTGGGGCTTGAATTCGGCCAACGTCACAGCATGGTACTTCGCGCCTGATTCAGGCTTCCGGGATTTGAGAGCGGCAAGGAAGTCGGCTATCGCCATGAGTATCGAACTGAAGTCTGTTCTCTCTCGCTTACCGCCAGAACAAACGGTCCCGACCTCGTAGTGCGGCCGGCAGTGCGACTTGCAAATTACGATGCGCTCCTGTTCACCTCGATGGTCTTCAATTCCCCGACTGAGCTGATGCTTCGGAGCTGTCTGTGAACGTTGTCATTGTCGGCATCGGTGAAGTCGGCAGCCACATCGCCCGCGTCCTGATTGGCGAAGGGCATAACGTTACGCTGGTCGAGGAAGACCCGGTAGCGGTCGCGCGTGCAGAGGAACAATTCGACGCGATGATCGTCACCGGACATGGCGCTTCGCCCGGGGCGCTCCGACAGGCCGGTGCGGCGGATGCCGACCTGTTTGTCGCGGTCTCGTCGAAGTGCGAAGTCAATCTGGTCGCCGCGATCACGGCGCGCGGTATGGGAGCCAAACGAACGATCGCCCGCGTCACCAACCCTGGATATTTCGACGAACCCCGTGGAATCGTCGCCAATATGTTGGGCATTGATATCGTCATCAATCCCATGTTCCAGATCGCAGCCGAGATCCGGCGCCTGGTCAGAAGCCGATCTGCGCTCGCTATACAGGACTTCGCCGACCATCAGATTGAGATGGTGCAGCTGCCTGTCGAGGCCGACACGCGCGTCGTCGGGCGGCCGCTCAAGGACGTGCGCCTGCCCGATCAGAGTATCGTCGTGTGCATCCTTCGCGGCGAGGAACTTATCGTGCCAGGCGGCAACGACTCACTGCTGCCGGGCGATGAAGCCCTGCTGGTGGGCCGCATCGACTCCATTCTGGATATCGAGAAGGCGTTTCATCGGCGCAAGACCCGCTATGGCAGGCGAGCCATGATTGTCGGTGGCGGCCTTATTGCACAGAACGTCGCCCGAGCGCTCGAAGCGGACGACTTTGCCGTCACGCTGCTCGAGAAGGATCGCGACCGCTGCGAAGAGCTGTCTTCCGTTTTGGAAAGCACGGTGGTCCTGCATGCGGATGCGACCAACTCTGCCCTCCTGGAAGAGGAAGGTGTCGCGCAAGCCGACGTATTCATTGCGCTTTCCGATGAAGATGAGGTCAACCTCATGGCCAGCCTTCTGGCCAAAAATCTGGGCTGCCGACGCTGCATGGCGCTTGTGCATCGCCCCGACTACGCCCCTGTCTGCGAGCGGCTCGGTATCGACACCACACTTTCGCCCCGCCTCACGGTCGCCCAACAGGTGCTCAAGTACGTGAGCGATGGCCAGCTCATTAGCGTCTCCCCCATCAAGGACGGCCGCGCCGAGTTCATTGAGTTTATCGTCGCGCGCGAGTCCCGCATCGCCGAGGCGCGGCTGTCCGACTCGCTCTTGCCGCGCGGCGCGATTGTATGTGCCGTGCTGGGCCAGCAGGGAGCGCTGGTCCCCAATGGAGACTACGTGTTTCATCCGGGTGACCAGGTCGTCGTCTTCGCCTTGCATGAGCTGCGCTCCCGAGTCGAGCGCCTGTTTCGAAAGCAGACCCTCGGGTTCCGCGCATGAACTGGAGAGTCGTATTCCGTTTGCTGGGCGTTCTTGTCGTCGGCACGGCGGTCCCCATGATCCTGCCCATCCTGTGGGCGCTCTGGTACGCCGAATGGGACAGTCTGCTGGGCTTCTCCGCTACGGTAGGCCTCATGGGTGGCGTGGGGTTGGTTCTGATGCGCCTCGGAAAAGGGCAGGGCGGCAGTATTCTTCGCCGTGAGGCGCTCTTCGTCGTGGCGGTCGCCTGGTTCGTCTTGCCTGCGTTTGGTGCGCTTCCGTTTCTGTTTGATGGCACGCTCTCCAGCCCGATTGATGCCTACTTCGAATCGGTCTCCGGCTTTACCACGACTGGCGCTTCCATCATGAACCTGGCTGCAACCGACATTGGGAAGGCCACGTCGTTCTGGCGCATGCAGAGCCAGTGGCTGGGAGGCATGGGGATCATGGTGCTGTTCGTGGCGATCCTTCCGTCGCTGGGGGTGGGCGGGAAGATGCTGTTCAAAAATGAAGTCCCGGGCCCCATTACCGAAGGCGTCAAACCCCGTATCCGAGAGACCTCTCTCGCGCTGTGGAAAATTTACGGCGTCCTCACCGTGGCGCAGACGGTGGCGCTTCTGGTCTGTGGGATGGACCTTCATTTCGCGCTGGGTCACAGCATGAGTACGCTCGGAACAGGTGGCTTCTCGCCGCTGCCGTCGAGCATTGGAGAACTCCAGAAACCTTCGGTGGAGTGGGTTTGCCTGGTATTCATGTTGATCGGAGGTGGAAACTTCAGCCTCTACTTTTACATGCTGCAGGGCGAGCGGCGGGCGCTGCTGCGCGACACCGAGACACGGGTGTATCTGGGCCTGGTGCTAATCTGTTCCCTGCTGGTGGCGCTGACCATCCTGCCCCGACACCATTATGATGTGCACGATGCTGTCCGGCATGCGCTTTTCAACGTCATCTCGGTGGTCACGGGGACTGGCTTCGCAAGCGAGGACTTTGACGCGTACCCGTCCTTTGCGCGCAACATCCTGTTCTTCCTTCTCTTTATTGGGGCGTGTACGGGGTCTACGGCCGGCGGTCCCAAGCTGTTTCGCTATGTCGTCATCGCCAGGACCCTGATGCTACACGTCGGCAAGACGTTTCGTCCGCAGATGGTGACCACGATTCGAGTGGGTCGTCAGAGAATCAGCGACGAAACCGTACATGGCATTTTCGCCTTCGTGTGCCTTTACTTTCTGATCTTTGCGTTCGGCGCATTGGCGATGAGCGCCATGACGCCCAACCTCGAGACAGCCCTCTCAGGTACCATCGCTTGCCTTGGCAATGTAGGTCCAGGACTTGGTCAATTTGGACCGATGGGGGGATATGGAGACCTTTTTTGGCCCGGTAAGTTGCTCATGGTGGCGCTCATGATACTGGGACGCCTGGAGCTTTATACCGTCCTGGTGCTCTTTGTGCCCACGTTCTGGAGACGGTGAATGACCGGTCCACCTGAATCTGAAACGGCCTTCGAGGATGAATCAGGCGACGAGGCAAGAGACTGGACCTCGTCCAACGAGGTTAGCCTCGCTCTGGAGTCGTTGGCTCACCCGGTGTTGAAGCGGCGCAGCTTCGAGTTGGCCGAGATGATTCACACCACGGCTGCCGACTCGCTCTGTCTGGAAACGAACCGCATCGCCGTTCAGCTTACCGGGTTTCTTGAGCAATACTGGGCAACGCTCCATTCACAGCTGGAGTATCTACGTTTTCGTGTCCCCGAGGACCTACGTCTTCGCTCTAGACGCAGCGAAGTCTATCGAGTGATGCGCGACGTCTCACGTTGGCCTCGCATGCTCGCGGAGCGCTGCGACGCAGAGCTCCGTCGCAGGAAGCCGTCCCGAGCGGTATCGCTGTGGCTTGACGAGCTCGAAGCTGTCTTTGATGCTCTGCCGACTCTCGCCGTGCCAACCGAAGCGGCAATCTATGCACCATCACCCGCCGACGGATGGCTGCTGTCCTTGCGAAAGTCCTGGGCACTCCGTTCCATGGCCCTCGGTGCTCCGCCTGCGCGGGTAGTCAATCTCTCACGCCTCGCCCGACACCACTACGGCGAAAAGCTGCTGGCCCTTTGTACCGACTGGAACAATCGGCAGGGCGCGCTCATGGTCGAATTCTGGCGGAAGCTCTTTCATGTCGCGGTCGAAACCCACGAGTTTCTTGAGCACCTCGATACCATGATCAGCGAGCAACGCCCCTTTGACTGGGACGATGTCATTGGACAATTGCGGCAGGGATTCGAGGCTGTTCTGGCCGACACCGAGCGTTTTGTCCGGGATATTGAGCGCCGGGTTCTGGGTTCACTTGGCCGCATGACCATCCACTTTCTTTCGGCCGTGCAACGGGTAGACACATTTCTGTTGCCTCGCCGCAGGTACGAAGGCGCTCCGTCCGAGCTCCTCGTGACCGACACACTGAACCGCGTCGCGACGCACGCGGATGCCTGGTCTCGGCTGGCAAGCTGCACCATGGCCACGGTCTGTGCTCAGTTGGACGCCGGCGCCTTTGTCGGCGCGGTCTGGTACGCTTTTCTTCGCGATTCCGACGAGCTGGAGTCCATCTTCGACGAACGGTTGTGTAAACCTGCGCGCCGAATTCTCGACGAGGGGCGCCAGCTCTGCGAGCAACTGGCTCAGATGGATCCGCAGCAACCCATGGAGTCGGTCATGCAGTTGACCGCCGATGGGCGTGACTTCGTGCTACACCGACTGGTGCAGGACGAAGGCCTGTTGCAGGTCTCCACCGAGACGACGCAGGCGCTCTTCACCGAACGAATGAATGAGCTGCGCCGTTCTGTCGGACGCGCCTCGCAGAAGGTCGCTTCAGGATTCAGCGTCGTGCTCGCTCGCGAGGCGCCGCTTCAGGAAGGAAACCGCCCGCCCAATCCTCCTTCGCACGAACTTCCCATGCGGAGCATGGCCGACACGATGGTCATGTCTCGCGTGAGCGGCAACGTGGAGCAGACCTCCCGGATCATCGCGTCCACGCTGGAAAGAGCTGAAGAGCTCCTGAAGGACATTCTCAGGGCGGTCGATTTCAGTTTCGAGGCCGCCACCGAAGAGATGCCGGACGTTACCGCTGACAGGGTGCGTGCGCGAGAGCTGGCGCACGAAATCGCAGCCAACGGACTGGGGCGCGTCGTCGACAAGGCCGCTCAGCTGGAGAGTCTCGCCACCCAGCGACAAAAGGAGACCATCGACACGCTCGAAGATGCGCTCGATGCGTCTGTCACCGAATTCGTGAAGAGAATTCGGGCGCTTACGCCTGACTCCAGGCCTGCCCCGGCGGAATCTGGCGCTGCCGATGGAACCCCCGGGTTGGACCTCACGGACAGGCGGGTCCGGCGCGAGACCTCGGTCACTCCTCCTCGAGCCAGCGCGCTGCCGGTCGACCTGACGATGATTGGCCTGACGGACCAGCTGCGCGCGGCCTCATTCTCGCGCTTTACACGCGGGCCGCTGACCGAAGCGTATCGCCGACTCTTCACCAGCGACGACCGCGACGATGCCATTTTTGATGTCGGCCTCAACCGCGACCTGGGAGGCTTTCAGGACGCCATGTCGGCATGGGAGCGCGGAGACGTCGAGTCCATTGCCCTCGTTGGTCTGCGCGGCGTTGGTAAAAGTAGTATCTTCAAGCAGCTTCAGACGAGGCTCGGCGCGGACTATCCATCGGTGAAGGTGCGGGTCGGACAGCGTATTTGTGACGAGCGAGGACTGGCAGCCATGCTGGCACAGGGTCTCAACCTGCCTGCCTGTGAATCGTTGGCCGACCTCGGCGCACGCATTGAAGCGCGTCAGGACCGCATGGTCGTGTACGTGGAAGGCGGAGAACGACTCTTTCTGCGGCATCCCGCCGGGCTTGAGGCGATTCGCGCGCTGATGTCGTTCATGCGCGCGACCGACGAACGCATTCTTTGGATTGTGTCGTTTGAGCAGGCGGCTTTTGACTTTCTGCAGCGCGTTCTGGCCCTCAGTGAATCCTTCACCACTGTGGTGCCTGCCCGAAATCTGACTCGGGTTGATCTGGAGCAGTTTATTCTGCTGCGTCACGACATCAGCGGCATTGCGCTGAGTTATCGCGATGCCAACGGCATTCGAACGGACTCTGCCGCTGCAGCAGCGTACTTCGACTATTTGCATCGCGTCACCGACGGCTACCCCCCGCTGGCTCTCTATCTTTGGCTGGGCTCCCTCACACCGGGTGCCGACGGACGTGAGCTGGTGGTCAGCATTGCACCTCCGCTACCCGAAGCACTGCTGTCGCCACTGGATGGACTGCGTTGCGCTGCTCTTGCCAGTATTCTGCTGCATGGTGGCCTGACGCTCGACGAGTTTGCCCAGGTGCTGCGCGTACCTCGTGGTGATGCGGCCGCCCTGCTGGGTCAACTCCGGCACGCCCACCTCGTGGAAGGTCAGGCAACCTCGCAGCGAGGATTTACTGTGAATCGTGTCGCGTATCAGCATCTCTACCGGGAGCTGGCGCAACGAAACCTGCTGTAGGCGTCGCCATGTGGGCCAAACTTCTCCCCGGTATTCTCTCTGCGTTGGGCTCCGTGCTGCTGCTGGGCGCGCTCTGGGCGCACCTTCGTTTTCACAGGCTCTGGCAAGTGACGATCCATGGACCCGCGCAGCGCAGCCAAGCGGCGGGGCTGGCGCGATGGCGTGGTGCCCTGATTGTAGCGGCCCTGGTGGTCTGGTCGTTTGCCACGCTTCGATTGCTCCACGGCGGTTTGTTCGTTCTGCTGCCGGTTGTGCCGGCCGTTGCCCTGCTCGCGTGGGGTGCAAGGGGCTTCGTCGAGGACGTCATCGCTGGCTGGCTGGTGATGGCGCGCGTGCCTTTCTCACGTGGCGACCTTGTGGAAGCCGCGGGACGGCGCGGCGTTGTCGTGCGTGTTGGCATGACAGCACTTCGATTGCGTGGATTTGACCATATTGAGCACGAGATTCCCAACTGGCGGCTCCTGCGGGAAGGCCTCTCGCGGTTGTCAGTCGATGCCGCCGAGGTGCCTGTCGAAGTGGACCTACCTTGGAGCGCAGCGATTCCACCGATTGATGCGCGCGCGCTTGCGGCAATCTGTGCGGCTACCAGCCCGTTTGCCTCGCTTCACGCTCGCCCTGAGACCTTCCTGATGGTCGATGAGCGCGACGCTACCCGGATTCGCGTCCGCGTTCGCGGCTACGTTTTCGATCCAGCGTACGCCGAGAAGTATCGTTCCCATGTGCTCGAAGCGTGGCTCGAGAACACATCTGGCGCCGAGCTGCTTCCGCCGCGTCTGGCATAAAGGCGCCCTGAACGGCCACTCTTGTGGCGTTCGTCAGAAGTTCAATCGCGCACGATTCAGCCCGGGGACGATGTCGACCTCGACGATGCGTTCAATCCCTTCTGCGTTCACACCTCGGATTGTGCGCCGGCCGACGGGTAGGTCCGCGATGCGAACCGAACCCGAGTAGTATCCCCGTTCGCGGCCATCGATATAGACGCGCGCGCTGCTGCTGAGAACGAGCGTCAGAGACCCGGTGCTGGTGACCTCGCGGCTGGGTGGCCTTGGCTGGCGGCTTCCCGCATCACGAGCGGGCGTGCGCGCTTCGGTTCCTGCATCGGGCGGCTCGGCGACCGGAGTCGTACCTTCCGTGGGCAGGGCGGCGGTACCTTCGAGTGCGTTGGTGCTGCCATCTGAGGGCAGGGCGGCGGTACCTTCGAGCGCTACCGAGCTGCCATCCTGTGAACCTGAACCCGCCGTAGCCAGCGCACTTGTGCCTTCGAGCGGAAGCGCGAGCGTATCGGACAGCGTGGGCGCATCCTGATTCGCCGCGCTGCTGCTGTCTGCGTCATCGGTCGTGGTCACATCTGGCACGACGTCTGCGTTGGCCAGAATCGTGGCGTCATCCAGCATTCCCGATGCCTCTGCTGTTGCGTCGGCAGAGTTGACCGTTTCTGCGTTCATGGCTGGAAGAATGACGAACCAGAACAGCGCACCGCCAGCGCCGAGCACGGCAACGACAAGCACGGCCAGCACCGCGACCAGACCATTGCGGGTACGAGGCGGCGGCGCGCCAAAGCCATCGTCAACCCGGCCCTGCGCCATCGTGTTCATGCCACCCGCGTGATTCACGCGGGTAGGACCGCTCGCCAGTTTTCCCGTGCTGCCGGGGACTCCCGAATCGGGACCCGGGGCAGTCCCATAATTGCTGCGCTCCAGCGCTGCGATCGTCCCGACGGGTTGCACCGAAAAGAAGTCCCGCAAATACTCACTGACATCGCGCGCAGTCAGCAGCACTCCTTCGGCACGCAGGTACTGCTCCAGTGCCATCTGCAGTTCGCTACAGCTCTGAAACCGTTGATTCCGGTCTTTGGCGAGGCAACGGAGCACGATCTGCTCCAGCTCGGCCGGTGTGCCGGGAGACAGGTCAGACACTGAGCGTGGTTGCTGATTCATGATGGCCGAGATGGCCAGCAGCTCGCTCTCATGACCAAAGGGGCGCTGCCCTGTGAGCAGCTCATACAGAACAATGCCGAGTGCAAAGATGTCGCTGCGCCCGTCCAGGTCCTGCGCCATAATCTGTTCAGGAGACATGTAGGACAGCTTGCCCTTTACAGCGCCCGTTTGCGTTTTGTTTGAGCTGCTGCGTGCTTTGGCAATGCCAAAGTCCATGACCTTGACCTGGCCGCTTGTCGACACGCGGATGTTCTGAGGGCTGATGTCACGGTGTACAAGTCCCACCGCCTGACCATCCCGGTCCGCAAAGCGGTGGGCGTAGTCCAGACCTGTGCATGCATCCGCCATGATACGGGCGCAAATGGCCGGATGTATGGGGCGTCGAAGCTGCGCGCTACGATCGATGATGGCTTCGAGGTCCCAGCCCTCCACATATTCCATCGCAATGAAGTAGTCCCCGCTGGCTTCGCCGAAATCGAATATCTGGACGATATTCGGGTGCGAGAGTCTGGCCGCGAGACGGGCTTCGTCCAGAAACATGTCAACGAACTTCTGGTCGGTGGCCAGGTGGCGAAGGATTCGCTTGACGACCACCTCTTTCCGGAAGCCCGCGGGACCAGCCTGGTGCGCGAGGAAAATTTCGGCCATGCCCCCGGACGCAAGGCGACTCTCGAGCACATATCGTCCAAGTTGTTCCTGACCGTCCATGAAGGCACTCTCTGTGGCAGTCCGACGCCGACGCCCTTGTGTTTGCCGCCGATGTGCAACGCTGTCAACGCGCGGCGTGCGGAACAACCACCTGTGGCCGAAAACAGAAGAACCGATCCATGTGATCCGTCGCTGATACCTCGACCCGTACGGTGGCACTCTCTGTGTTCAGCCCGTCCAACTCGACCACAAACTCGGGGTAACCGACGTCACGTGGTCCGAATGTGTGATTCACCACCTCGATCTCGTTCACGAGGACTCGGAACAGTACACCCGAGCCACGCTCGTGTCGGAACGCCCACAGGGTGTTTCCAGCACGCACCCGAAGCTGTCCGTCCACAGGCACCTCTTCCCATTCAATGACCCAGGTCCGCTGATCGGGTGGCGGATTCGCTGTGATACATCGACGGAAGGTGTCATCCATTTCCCGAATGGTCTGGCCTACATAGATGAACTCGTCGCGCCGCCCGCAATGCCAGCGGGCGTCACTCCAGACGTCGCATGCCATGGGTTCGCCGTCCATTCGAGCCTGCGAGACACGAGCCTCACCCAGCTGCTCGAAACCGTCGAACAGCACCTGATGGGTTTGCACGAGGTCACCTACAACCACCCGGTACCCTCCCGCCTCGTAGGCGGTTGTCGTGTTCGTCATCCACGACAACGCGCTGCCTGCCGCCGCCGCATGCGTGTCTGGCCACGCGAGCCACAGGCGGCGGTACAAATGTCGGTCATACTCATCGGGCGTGTCCGACATCAGAAACGGACGCGCGTCCAGCCCCACGCGCTGGTTGTCATCCCAGAGTGGCAGTGTTCGAATCACGTCGCCGTCCTGCCAGCCCTGTTCAATCGTGGCGGCAGCAGCGGCGAACACCTCTGCAGACGGCATCCGGGCTGCGTCCCACCGAACCACCCAGACTCCCCATCCACACATCGCACACGTGGCCAGCACAAACAACAGCGCAACCCAGCGGCCAGGTCGCGGGGAGCCCTCAGGAGCGTCCGACGGCGCCGATGGGTCCATGGGGCTCAGTGCTGTTTGTCTGCGGAACCCTTGTGGATTCCGCCCTGACGAGCCGTCGACGGGCAGCCGAGATCCATCAGGTAGTCTTTGTTCAGAAACGCCCGGTCGCGCTCATAGAACGGGTGCGCATGAATACCGGAGTCCATCCGGATCGCGTCACACGGGCAGGCCTCGACACACAGTCCGCACACGATACAGCGAAGCTCATCGATAACGAACGAAGCCGGATATTTCTCGATACCCGGGTCATCATGCTCGGCTGGCGTGATGTGGATGCACTGCGCCGGACACACCGTGGAGCAACACATACAGGCCACACAACGCACCTGCCCGTCATCGCGATATGTGAGGCGGTGCAATCCCCGATAACGAGCGGGGTAGGCGCGCTTTACCTCGGGGTATTGAATGGTGGCTACGTCCTGCCCTCCAAACAGATTGCGAAAGAACTGTCTGGACGTCACCGCCAGACCGCGAGCCACTTCGGGGAGATACGAGCTCACCCAGGAATTGCGTTCCGGGCGAACAGCCTGACGAACCTGAACGGCCATGGGAGGGGCTCCGTGTTCGGAAAGAGTCGTTCAGAGAAGAACCGTGACGACGAATGCCGTCACGAACAGGTTCAGCAAAGAGAGCGGGAGTAGGACTTTCCAGCCGAGCGTCATGATCTGGTCATAGCGGAACGAAGGCAGCGTCCAACGGAGCATGAACTGCAACCACACAAGCAGGAGCGTCTTCACCGAGAACGCTCCAATGCGGAGCATAACGACCAGCCAGTAGGGCAGGGCAAGCGTCGGTTCGGCGGATTCCGTGCCAAAGTGAAAGCCATCAGCGTAAAGCCAGGGAATCTGCCATCCACCCAGGAACAGCGTGCTGACCAGCGCTCCCACAAACACCGTCGCGATGTACTCGGAGAGCTGGATAACGCCAAACTTCATCGAGCTGAACTCGGTGAAGTAGCCCGCCACAATCTCGGACTCGCCTTCGGGTGCGTTAAACGGAGCGCGCTTGGTCTCTGCCATCATGATGACAAAGAACAGGAAGAACGAGAGCGGCTGTACGACGATGCCCCACATGGGGAGCCAGCCAAACAGGAGGTGTCCCTGAAGCGCTGCCATCTCGTTGAGATTCAAGGTGCCGTACACGATGAGCAGTCCCATGATCGACAAGGCCATCGAGACTTCATACGAGATCATCTGAGCGCTGCTGCGCAGACCTCCAAGCAGCGAGTACTTGTTGTTCGACGCCCAGCCGGCGATGGCCGCGCCGTACACCGAGATAGACGAGATCGCGAAGACGTACAGGAGGCCCGCATCCAGATTGGCAATCGAGAACCAGTTGCGCGTCTCACCGGTGCAAACATCGCGGAAGGTACCTTCGACGAGCGCGGGTGCAGAGGTTCCCAGACAGACCTGATCCATGAAGGGGATCACCGCCCACAGGGCGATGGCAGGAAATACACTGAGCGCTGGCGCGATGGTGTGCCAGAAGTGGTTGGCCTTTTCAGGGATGATGTCTTCCTTGAAAATCATCTTGATGCTGTCGGCGATCAGGTGAGGGATGCCCAGCAGCGCCGCGGGGATGAATGGAAGCCGGGCCCGGTTGGGCCCAACCCGGTTTTGCACCAGCGCCGATTGCTTTCTGTCGCCAAAGAGAGTGAGCGCGGCGCCCAGCGGGAAGGCGAAGCCGAGCACGACGCCGGCGATTTTCAGGAGAATGACGAACAGGTCGAGCAGCATGGGGAGAGTTCTCCAGAAAACCGGGGCTTATTCGCCCGCAGCTGCGTAGAGGTCAGCCTGAATGGCCGTAAGGGTATCTACCTTGATCGCCAGCCCCGCGGCCCGCGAAATCCGCTGAAAGATTTGCCAGTCTGGAAGCGCCACACCAGCGGGTTCAAACGCCCGATAGAACGACTGCACGTGTCCGTCGCCGTTGACGAAGGTGCCTTCCTGCTCGGCATGGGTGGCAGCAGGGAGAATAACCGAAGCCACGTCGGCCAGCGCTCCGCGATGAGCGGACTGCAGGGCGACAAAGGGCAGGGCCGCTGCCAACTGCACCAGTCTGGCCATGTCGGAATCGCCGAACGGGAAGGCCGAGCCCATGACCCAGAGACCAGAGACGCGTCCATCGTTCAGGTCGGAGAGCAGCCTGCGGGCGTCGTTCGCGAGCAAGTCAGCGCCGAACACGATCTCGACACCCGCCCTGTTGGGGTTCTTGTCACTTCGAATCAGCAGTTCGTCAGCATCTCCGTCCGCCTTGCCGGTCCAGTAGATCTGGTCGGTACCTAGCACGGATTCCGCAAAGGCGCGGGCGGCCCAGAGAGATTCAGACGATGCCTGAGCGCTGACAACCAGCGCCGGTGCCTTGCCAGATGCGCGCAGCTGCTTCAGCTGTTCAGCGATCTGCCGTGCTGCGCGTGGCCACGAGATCTCGGACTGACCTTTGACGTGCACCTGCAGGTTTCGGTCGGTGTGGAGCTCTTTGTATGAGAGCCGACCGACGTCGCACATCCAGTACTCGTTGACGTCGCGATTGAAGCGAGGGCGATAACGTTGCACCTGTCCCTGAAAGTGCTCCATGTGCACGTTACAGCCGCGTGAGCAGCCCGTGCAGACGGAGTCTGTCGACGACATGAGCCAGACGCGACACTTGAACCGGAAGTCGCGCGTCGTAAGCGCTCCCACGGGGCAGATGTCGGTGACGTTCATGGAGTAGGGGTTATCCAGCTCTTTGCCCGGGAAGGCGCGGATATAAGAGCGGTCGCCGCGTTCGGCGACGGTGAGCTCACTGGTGGCGGTGACTTCGTCGCAGAACCGGATGCAGCGCGTGCACAGAATGCAGCGTTCGCCGTCGTACACGACGTGTGGCCCTATCGGATAAACCTTCACCTTGGCGTTCTTCTGGGTATTCAGGCGCGACGGCTTGTGGTCGTACGCCATGTAATAATCCTGAAGTTTGCACTCACCCGCCTGGTCGCAGATGGGGCAATCGACAGGGTGATTCACCAGAATGAACTCCATCACCGAACGGCGCGCAGCGATAACCTTCGCGCTTTCGGTGTGCACCACCATGCCGTCGGTGCATTTCAGGTAGCAGGACGGCTCGAGTTTACGTGCCTTTTCGACTTCGACCAGACACATGCGGCAGTTGGCCGGTGAAGACAGCGCCGGGTGATAGCAAAAGTGCGGGATGTTGAACCCCAGCATCGCCGCTGCCCGGATGATCGGAGTTCCCTTGGGAACATCGATGGACTTTCCGTTGATGGTTACGTTTGGCATCGTTCAGAAAGGGGAAGGGCGGATTAGCGGTCGATCTCGCCACCGATCATGTTGATCGTGTCGAACGTCGGGATGATGTCGGAGATCATGGCGCCTTCGACCAGTCGGTCGATGCCGCCCATGAGGTAGAAGCAAGGGGGGCGTACGCGCAGGCGCCACGGGCGCCCCGTGCCGTTGGACACGATGTAGAAGCCAAGCTCACCGTTGGCCGCTTCGGTGAAGCTGTACACCTCACCGGCCGGCACCTGAATCCCTTCGAAGATGATCTTGAAGTGATTGATCATGCCTTCAATCGAGTTGTACACGTCGTGCTTGGCGGGCAGCACCACGTGCGGGGCATCGACCATCACGGGCCCTTCTGGCATGTCGCGCAGGCAGTGGTTGATGATACGTATCGACTGCACCATTTCGCCCATCCGAACGAGGTAGCGGTCGTAGTTGTCACCGCGTGAGCCGACGATGACGTCAAAGTCCACCCGATCGTAGGCGAAGTACGGGTGGTCCTTGCGAATGTCGTAAGCGACGCCTGTCGAGCGAAGGGCAGGGCCGGTAAAGCCGTAGTTGATCGCATCGGCCTTCGAGATCACCCCGGTTCCCTGCATGCGATCCATGAACACGCGATTCTTCGTCGCCAGCTGATCCAGCACAGCGATAATCTTCTCGACGCGCGGCTGCACGTCGGCCCAGCGTTCGCGGAAATCCGGCGTCAGGTCGTCTTTCAGGCCGCCGACCCGAGCGTACGTTACGGTGAGGCGCGCTCCGGTGACCTCTTCGACGATGTCCCAGATGAGGTCCCGCCCCTCGATGGCATACAGGAAAGCCGACATCGCGCCCAGCTCAAGCGCTCCCGCAGCGACGCAGGTCAGATGATCGCAGATGCGGGACATCTCGCCCATGATGGTGCGGATGTACCTGGCGCGCTCCGTGATTTCGATGCCCAGCAGCTTCTCGACAGCGAGGGCGTATCCGAAGTTGTTCAGCAACGGCGACACGTAGTTCAGCCGGTCGGTGTACGGGAACACCTGTGTCCAGGTAACGTTCTCGCACATCTTCTCGAAGCCACGGTGCAGGTAGCCGATCTCGGGGTCGCACTTGACGATGGTCTCACCGTCGAGCGTCAGAACCATGCGAACGGTACCATGCATGGCCGGATGGCTGGGCCCCATGTTGAGCACCATCACGTCTTCGTGAGCGTTCACATCGGGGTCAGGCTGCAGGGCAGCGAGCGAGCGGGGCTGATTCATGAGGAGGCCGGGGGCACGTCAGGGGAGGGCGCGATTCACGCCGGACGGTTCCTGTCCTGATAAAAATGACGAAACTCTTCCACCGCATCCCGCTCTGGAGAGCGGAGGTCCATGCGGGGCTGGCTCTTCTGTACCGGGTAATCTTTGCGCAGCGGATGCCCGACAAACTCATCGTAAAGCAGGATGCGCCGCATATCGACATGGCCTTCGAATCGAATCCCAAACATGTCGAACACTTCGCGCTCACCCCAGTTGGCCGCCCGCCAGATGCCCGCGACCGAGGGTACAGATTCCTGTCCTTCCTCGACCGGCACTCGAAGGCGAAGGCGGTGCTTCTGAGTCGTTGAATACAGGTGGTACACCACCTCGTAGCGGGGCTGACGATTCTGGTAGTCCACCGCGGTCACGTCCGACAGCATATCAAACGCCATCTTCTCGTCCGAAAACAGCCACTGGCAGACCTCCAGCAGCTTCTCGCGGCTAACGATTGCCGTCTCGTTTCCAAGACGCTCATGGCTATCCACAACCGCAGCCTTGAACTTCGTTTTCAGCTTCTTGAGCGCATTCTGACTCATGCGGGCACCTCGATCGCCGGAGCGCGGTCATAATGCTCCTCCCAGTCTTCCCGGGCGATTTTCTCCTGCAGCATGATCAGCGCGTCGATGACCTGCTCGGGACGAGGAGGGCACCCCGGGATGTACACATCCACCGGGATGATTTTGTCGATGCCCTGGACCGTTGCATAGTTGTCGTAAAACCCGCCCGTTGACGCACAAACACCAAAGGACAGCACCCATTTCGGGTCTGAGATCTGGTCATAGATGCGCGCCAGAAAGGGTGCGAGCTTGTGATTAACCGTTCCCACGACCCACAACAGGTCCGCCTGACGCGGAGAAAACCGCGGAATCTCGGCACCAAAACGAGAGATGTCGTAGCGGTTGCACGCCACGGCCATGTACTCCATGCCGCAGCATGCTGTCACAAACGGGTACTGAAACAGGCTGAACTTACGCGCCCAGTTGACTGCGGTAGACAGCTTCGAGGTCACGAAGCCGGGCAGTTGCCGTTCTACTCCCATTCGAGTCCTCCTTTCTGCCACTCGTACACCAGTCCGGCGACCAGGACAGACACAAACAACATGGCAGCAGCGAACCCGTACGCGCCAAAGTCACGTGCATTCACCGCCCAGGGGATCAGAAACACAGCTTCCACGTCGAACATGATGAACGAGATGGCCACCATGTAAAACTTCACGTCGATACGTAACCGCGCGTCGCCAATCGGTTCACTCCCCGACTCGTAGGAAGCCTGTTTCCAGCGGGAACGATTTTTCGGCCCGAAGAATACGCTCAGGGCAACAATCGTCGCGCAGAGGAAAGCTCCGAACCCGAACAATGTCAGCAGGGCGATGTAATCAACCATGTCCTTCCAGGAACACGACGCGGCACCCCTCACGGGTCCTACGTGAGACAGGCGTGGCGCAAGGTGGGGCGTGTGCTACGAAAGTCAACGTGCGCTCGTCAAGCGCGCTCTTCGTCTGACACCCGCTCACGTGCCACGGACGGTCACAGCGAACGGTATACCGCCACCACGCGACCCAGCACCGCCGTCTCCCGCGCTTCATCGGCGGACAGGTAAATCGGCTCAAGGGCCGGGTTGGACGGCTGAAGGCGGATCCGACTTCCCTCCACAAAGTAGCGTTTAACCGTGGCCGAACCGTCCACCATGACCGCCACGATCTCGCCCTGCCGTGCCGTTTGCTGACGACGTACCACAATTAAATCACCATCCAGAATCCCGTCGCCAATCATGCTGTCGCCACGCACGCGAAGCGCGAACGCACCCGCCGAACCCGCCGAGCGCCCCAGCAGCGATGCATCGATAGCCAGACGATCTTCCACGCGCTCAATCGCTTCGATCGGATTCCCCGCCGCGATCCTGCCCACCAACGGGATGCTCACCACATCGTGGCGCGGATCCGTCTCCACGGTCGACTCGCGCATGCCGACCCGCGATGGGTCAGGCTCGCGAACCGTTCCCGTCTCCACAACATCCTCCGCAATCGTGGGACCCACCAGCTCCCATGCTTCTCGCGTCAGTGTCAGGGCGCGCGACTTGGCGTCATCCCGTTCGATGAAGCCCTTGCGCTCCAAAGCCTTCAGATGGTCGTTCACCCCGTTCGTCGAACGGATATCCAGCGCCAGACCAATCTCCCGAATGGTCGGCGGATAGCCCGTCGAGCGCATGCTGCGCGCGATATGGACCAACACTTCTACCTGACGCTCGGTAAGCCCTTTCATGTGCACTTCCAGATGGAGTAAATAACTGAACATCCTTTCTTTACTGAACGGATGGTACGGGGTCAAGCGGAAATCTGGCGCCCTGCGCGTGCACTCAGCTCGTCCGTGCCCATACTCCCGGCGCGGTCCAACGGAGGTCACTCCGCAAACCGAAGCCGGAAATTTTGCACCGTGACACACCGTGACCTACGGTGTCGCACGGCTGTACACTGCGGTTGGTTCATGAACACCCTTCTTCTCGCCAGCGCCTCTCCTCGAAGGCAACAGTTCGTCGCCATGCTCGGCATCGATGCCGTCTGCGTCGCACCCGACATCGATGAGACACCCCTCGACGCAGAGGCGCCGGAAGCGTTCGTTCGACGTCTCGCCCTGCAAAAAGGCCTCGCGTGCCTCCCCGACGCCAGTCAGCGCGGTATCGCCACCATCCTCGCTGCGGATACCACCGTCTGGCTGGACTCACAGACCCTGCTCAACAAGCCCGAGAGCCCGCAGCACGCCGTCACCATGCTCTCCTCCCTCTCGGGCAGACGCCACTTTGTCTCGACCGGCTTCGCCGTCCTGGACGCTTCCGCGCGCATTCTCGCCCACGAGGTCGTGACCGCGTCCGTCTGGTTCCGGGCATTGCGACCCTCCGAGGTGGAACACTACGTCGCCACCGGAGAACCTCTCGACCGGGCCGGCGCGTATGCCATTCAGGGCGGCGCGGCCTCCTTCGTGCAGCGCGTTGAAGGCTCATGGACCGCCATCGTCGGGCTCCCGCTCGCCGAGGTCGTTCAGGCACTCGCCGGCACCCGTCGCTTCGAACATCTGCCATGGGGAAGGCCATGACCATCGCCACGGCCATCCAGGCGCAACGCGACCGCATCGACCGTGCGGCAGCATCCGCGGGTCGTGATCCCGCGCAGGTAACCCTCGTTGCCGTCAGCAAAATGCACCCGGCTGAACGGCTCGTCGAGGCTCGGCAAGCCGGCGTCATCGACTTTGGTGAGTCGTACGTGCAGGACTGGCTCCCCAAGGCAGACGCCCTCGGTAGCTCGGTCAACTGGCACTTCATCGGCCACCTGCAGTCCAACAAGGCGAGGCAGGTCGTTGGCAGGGCGGCGCTCATTCACAGTGTCGATCGCCTTTCGTTGCTGCAGGCTCTGAGTGGCGACCGGGAAACCCCGCAAGGCATACTCTTGCAGGTGAACCTCACCGGTGAGACCTCCAAGTCGGGGTGTCCTGTCGACCGATGGCTGCCGCTGCTCGAGCATGCGGTGCAAATGCCCGGCATCGCGCTGCGAGGACTCATGACCATGGGTGACCCTTCTGCCGATGAAAAGGCCACGCGCCGCGTGTTCGCCCAGCTTCGGGAGCTGCTGCAGCAGGGACGCCACTATATTGCGTCGGAGTCGCATGCGGCGGCGTCCAACTTCTCTCATCTGTCCATGGGCATGAGCGACGACCTTGAGTGGGCCGTTCAGGAAGGAGCCACCCTGGTGCGCGTGGGCACCGCTATTTTTGGAGCACGGGTATGAAGACCGCCGCAGCGCTGCGAACTGTAGGAATCATTGGAACAGGTTCGATGGGTGGGGCGATCGCCATTCGTCTGGCGTCCCTTGAAACTCTGCGCCTGGTCGTTTTTGGGCGTCGGCCCAATCCTCGCCTGCCGGCGGGCGTGGAGCAGGCCGCTGACGCCGCTACGCTGGCAGCCATGGCGGACATCCTGATCGTCGCCGTGAAGCCCTATCATGTCGAAGCGCTCGCCGAGTCCATTCGGTCATCCCTCAGGCCCGGCACCATTGTCGTGAGTCTGGCAGCGGGCGTTCCCATGCTTCGCCTGTACGACTGGTTTGGTCAGCAGGTACGGGTTGTTCGCGCCATGCCGAATGTCGCCGCCGAGGTGGGTGCGTCGGTCACTGCGCTGTACTCGGAATCGTCTGAGGCCCTGACGGAAACCACCGCCCTGTTTCAGCACGTGGGTACTCCGGTCCCCCTCGCGACGGAATCGCTGATGCATGCGTTCATTGGGGTTGCAGGCAGCGCGCCCGCGTTCGCGTTCCTGTTCGCCGAAGCGCTCGCCGATGGTGCGGTGGCGGAGGGCATGCCGCGCGTTGACGCCCGGCGCGCGGCAGCGGCCATGTTGCGCGGCGCCGCACTGCTCATGGAGGCTCACGCTGGCACACCGGCTGAGCTCAAAGATCGCGTCGCGTCGCCCGGCGGGACCACGATTGAGGGCATCCACGCGCTGGAAAAAGGGGGCTTCCGAAACGCAGTGATGGATGCCGTGCGCGCTTCAGCAGTGCGCTCTCGCCAGATGGAGGCGAAATCGTGAATCCGGCGTGGTGCATCCCGATGCACGACGACTGTCTGATGCAGCTCGTTGTGGTTCCGCGTGCGTCACGGACGCGTGTGGTCGGCGAGCATGATGGTCGCCTGAAATTGCAGATCGCTGCGCCACCGGTAGACGGTGAGGCGAATGAGGAAGTGGTGCGTATGTTGTCGGAATTGCTTGGTATTGCGCGTCATCAGGTCGAACTGATGAGCGGCGATGGGGCTCGACGAAAGACCGTGAAAATTCGCGGCATGCAGCCTGCACAGGTGCTTACACGGTTGGGGATGTATGCGTAACTCGCTGAAAATGCTTGTTGCGCTCGCCTTTTTCGCGCTCGTTCTGGTCTCTGGCGTGGCGCATGCGCGCACCGAACCCGAAGTCGTCGAAGTGGCAGGCACTACCTTTGTTGTCGACGCAGCCAATGGGCTTGGTGGTTTTGCCGAAGCAGCCATCGACGTGATTCGGCAGGACTGGGAGCGCGTCGCAGCCGAGGCCGGAGCACCTTCCGGCGAGACCATCCATGTGCACATGGAGCGCGATTTTGCGGATTACTTTGAGCGCACGGATGTGCCTGCGCGCCCTCCGGAGTGGGCCGTGGGGCTTGCGCTTCCGGGCCGCCGCGTCATTCTGATGATCCCCGGCAATCCAACGTGGCAGGCGACGATGAGTCACGAGATGACCCATGTGGCGGTTGCCATTGCGGCCGGTGACGGAGATGTGCCGGTCTGGTTTACGGAGGGATTTGCGGTAGCGGTGGCCGAACAGTGGGGCTTCGAGCGTATGCAGGCGATGGTGAAGGCTTCGCTGGCAGGGGCGTTGCTCGATCTTCGGTCACTCGAGGATTCGTTTCCGCCTTCCCGGGGTCCGGCCGATGTCGCGTACGCGCAGAGCTTCCACTTTGTGCGCTGGGTGCGGGCACAACACGGCGATTCCGCGTTTCGGGACATCATGGCGCTGGTGCGGCAGGGCATACCGTGGAGCCAGGCATTTTCACAGCGCACAGGGACGCTCATGACGGTTGCCTACGACGAGTGGCAGGATGACGTTCGTGTGGGCTACAGTTGGCTCCCCGTGCTGGCGACCAGCGGTGTTGGCGGTGTTCTGATGACCGCCGTTGTGTTGGTGGCGTGGCGTCGCAAGTCTCAAGTGCGAAAGCAGCGGCTCCGGCAGATGGGTGAGCGTGAGAGTCAGTTCTTCGGGACCGACCCCGATGACAGAACGTTCGGTTAGGGCGAAGGGAGCATCGAAAATGGCAAAGACAGTACTGACAATCGATGGTGCTTCGGGAGCCTCCGGGCAGGGCGGCATGGGCGTCGAGGCGCTGCTGGAGCTTCTGGTGCAGACGTGGGCTCGTGACGCTGCCATGTTGCAGGGTCACGCCGAGGCCGGCGTGTTGCTGGCCCACGCTGCCGAGGCGGTCGAGTTCGGCCTGACCGATCCGGACCGGGCGGGGGCGCTCTACTCGCTCGGTGCAGCGCATGGTGAGGCCGACGCGCGGGCTTTTGCCGGCCGTCGCCGCATGCTTCGCAGGGCGGAACAGCAGGCCGAAGTGGGTCGCGTGTACGACGATGAACTGAACGCCGCACGTGCTGTTCCCCAACGTTTGGTGGCCGGTCTCGGGTTGGCACAGTGGTTGTTGCGCGGCTTTCCGGATGGCTCGAGGTCGCTCGCGCTGCTGGAAGAACTGCGTCACCTTGTGCAGACCGCCGGGCCCGAGTTGGAATCGCTCTGGCTTGCTGTGCGCGAAGATGCACTCATCGCCGCTGACAGGTTGGCCGAGGCCCTGGCAGACCGCTCACGTCGCTACCATTTGCTAGCCTCACTGGGCACAGGTGTTCTGGATGTAGCCGGCGCCGCGCTCTCTCTGCAGATCGCTGTGCTCGCCGAGCGAGCCAGCAGTGATCCGGGCGTCGCGCTGGCGTGGTACCAGCGTGCGCTGGAGTTTGAGGCGAGCGAAGAGGCCGCACTGCCATTGCTGCGCGATGCCTGGCGGCGGTCGGATCACATCGACGCCATCCAGCGTCTTCTGCCGGTGGTGCGCGACGCCGAGGACGCAGACATTCGTTCCCGGTGGCTGTATGTGCTCGCGATGACGCGCGCCTACCGTCGTGAGGATGCGGCTGGTGCGCTGCTGAACCTTCAGGAAGGCATGAAAGGTGGTGCGAGCGCCACCGTCGCCGCCCATGCCTTTATCGATCTGGCGATTCGGTCGCATGGCCGCGTTGTGCCCGATGACTATGTTGATGCACTCGGGAACGCGCTCGAGTTCTCGGTAGATCCTTCCGAACGTGCCGACCTTCTGACGCAGATGGCGGAACGATTCGACAGCGAGCTCGAGCTCACGGACGCTGCGGTTGAATTCGCTCATGAGGCGCTCACCGAGGTTGCGGACTACCGCCCTGCCATTCAGCTTCTGGGACGCATCTACACGCGGCAGGGCGCCTGGTTGCAGTTGGCGAGGCTCACGGAGAGCGAGCTGAAGCAGGTCTCCGACGCCGACGATCGGCTTCGCCTGCACGAGCGACTGGCCGACCTTTACCTCTCTGACCTTCGCGACGCCGGAAGCGCCGAACGTCATCTGCGCGCCGCGCTGCAGATCCGAACCCACGTACCGTCTGTACGTCGCCTGGCCCGTATTCTCGCAGAGCAACATCGCTGGGAAGAGCTGTTCGAGCACCTGCTGCATTGCGCGTCGCGCGTCGGGCAGACGCATGATCGAATCTACCTGTTGGGGCAGGCGGGTGATGTCGCCGAATCGAGGCTGCGAGCACCTGACCGTGCGATTGATGCGTATCGCCAGTTGTTGCAGTTGTCGCCGGACCACTGGACCGCGATCACCTCGCTGGCGCGGCTGCTGTCGCTCACGGAGCGCTGGTCTGAGCTTCTGGAGTTGCATGAGTGTGAG